>Ga0209184_1000133_pt1 | contig 94656 bp, 85 predicted proteins | sample EN8Hudsemesocosm_2_FD_184627 | JGI IMG/M metagenome (GOLD analysis project Ga0209184, IMG submission 184627) | Methane-oxidizing microbial communities from mesocosms in the Hudson Canyon - EN8C Hudson Canyon (SPAdes) (version 2) | ecosystem: Environmental > Aquatic > Marine > Cold seeps | place... | reverse complement strand
ACATGCGCCAGATCTAGGGTGTCGGTATGGGCAACACAGTCAGACACCACCACAAACTCACAGTTTTCGAGTGCCTGTTTTACTTTATTTGCGTTCGGCATACTGACCACTGGATTGGTCGCCATAATCCAAATTGCTTTTACTTTTCCATCGGCAACCGCATCAAAGAGTTCAGTGGCACTATAACCCGGCTTATCAGCCATTGCTGGGCTATTCCAAAAACGTTGCACTCGGTCGATATTGCTCCCCTCAAAGTCCATATGTGCAGCAAGTTGATTGGCTAAGCCTCCGACTTCACGCCCCCCCATGGCATTTGGTTGGCCGGTTAACGAGAGCGGCCCACAACCTGGTTTACCAATACGGCCCGTGGCTAAGTGAGCATGTAAAATAGCACTTACTTTATCGGTACCCGATGACGATTGATTTACCCCTTGGCTATATAAACTCAAGGTAAGCTCGGTTTGTTTATACCAACGGTAGAAGGTTTCAATAATATGCGGTGCGACCTGACATCGCTGAGCGACACTGGCCACGTTAAAAGCGTCATTTTGTGCCGCAATAATGGTTTCATCAAAACCTTCGGTATGTTGCTGTATAAACGTTTGATCCAAAGCGCCTTCTTGATACAAGTAGCTTAATAAGCCATTAAATAAAGCAACATCAGTGCCTATTTTTACTGGGATATGTAAGTCAGCAATATCACAGGTCGGCGTTTTGCGTGGATCAATCACCACCACTTTTAACGCTGGGTTATTCTCTTTCGCTGCTTTAATCCGTTGAAAGGAGACGGGATGACACCATGCGGTATTAGAGCCGATGAGTATAATCAGTTCTGCATGTTCAAAATCTTCATAACAGGCCGGTACCATATCAGAACCAAAGGTTCGCTTGTGTCCAGCAACGGTGGACGACATGCAAAGGCGACTATTGGTATCGATGTTGCCACTACCAATAAAGCCTTTCATCAGTTTATTGGCTACGTAATAGTCTTCTGTTAATAACTGACCCGACCCATAAAATGCGACCGCATCAGGCCCATGTTCTTGAATGATTTGGCTAAATTTATCGGCAACGGTGGTGAGTGCGGTTTCCCAGTTAGTTGGTTTACCGTAAAGCTGGGGGGATGATAAACGGCTGGATAGATCGAGTGTTTCAGCTAAAGACGACCCCTTAGAACAAAGCCGTCCAAAGTTAGACGGGTGAGAGGTATCACCCTTAACCACCACCTTACGCGTTTCAACATTCACTTCGGCTTCGATACCGCAACCCACACCACAATACGAACAAGTTGTTTTAATGGTTTTGGCGATTAGCTTAGCTTGGTCATGGGCTTGATCGTTTGCTTCAACAGGCGTCGACATATTATATCTCTCCTGCTAGGTCTTGTTGACTCTCTAAATTTTGTTGAAAGTACGCTTGACCAAAAATCAAATGCTCACGCATGGCTTCAATATTAATACGCTGCTCCAACAAGCTTTGATACCAAGCACCATCACTTGTTGCCCCATATAAAACCAAACCAATAACGTGCTGATTTTTAATCACCAGCTTTTTATATATACCGGCAGAGGGATCACTAAAACGAATAATGTCACAGGTCTCGTCGCCATTAAAATCGCCGAGTGAGAATAAATTAATACCGGTTACTTTGAGCTTGGTGGCACTGGGTAATGTTTTAAATTCAGCCATGCCATGACCGCTTAAATGATTCGCACACACCTTCGCTTGTTCGAACAAAGGGGCCACTAAACCAAAAGTATCGTCACGGTGCTGAATGCACTCACCAACCGCATAAATAGTCGGGTCATAGGTTTGTAAGGTATCACTAACTACAATGCCTTTTTCACAATAAATACCTGCACGTTTGGCTAGCGCCATGTTGGGCCTGACACCAATCGCCATGACAAACAAATCACAAGGTAACTCAGACCCATCTTCAAAGGTGACTGATTTAACATGACCATCGCCATTATCAACCAGCGTTTGAGTTTTAGCGGGTAGCTTAAAGTGTACGCCACGTTTTTCTAATTCAAGTTTTAACAAGTGCCCAGCGGTGCTATCTAATTGTCGGTTGAGTAAAACCTCATTGCTATGAATCACCGTGACATGCATACCGCGCTGAACCAAACCGTTGGCCGCTTCCAAACCTAGCAAACCACCGCCTAATACCACGGCATAATTTTTATGTTCACTATAACTAAGCATTTTATTAACGTCATACACATCACGAAAGGCAATGACGCCTTCAAGTTCATGGCCGGGTATCGGTAAAATAAAGGGGTTAGAGCCCGTCGCGATCAGTAAGCGGTCGTAAAGTGCTTCGGTGCCATCTTTTGCGATCACCGTTTTACTGGAGCGGTTGATCTCAACGACTTCTTTATCTTGCCCAGCATGTAGCACAATGTTGTTATCGGTATACCATTGACGATCATTGATCATGATGTCTTCAATCGTTTTTTCGCCACACAATACCGGCGATAGCATGATACGGTTATAGTTGCCGTAAGGCTCAGCACCAAACACCGTGATCGAATACTTATTAGGCGTGGCAGAGATCAGCTCATCAACCGCCTTCATACCCGCCATACCATTACCAATCACTACCAGTCGTTTCATAATATTTTATATGCCGGTTAACGTTAGTTTTGAGAAAGAATGAGATGATAAGAGTACGAGCTATTTACAAAACTATCTCGCCATTCCGGCCGTATTTAATCGGAATGACGAGGTGTATCTTTTAAGCGAATGACTTAAATAGCCTTAAAGGCCTACATTATTTTTTTGCAGCACTTGCTCTGCACGATAACTTGATCGAACCAAGGCTCCCGACACGACTTCAAAAAAGCCTTTATCTAAACCCCATTGGCGATATTTATCAAACTCTTCAGGGGTGACATAACGTTCTACGGCCAAGTGATTTAAGGTAGGCTGTAAGTACTGGCCCATCGTTAAAATATCGACATTATTTTCACGTAAATCATCCATGGTTTGCAGAATTTCTTCTTCTGTTTCACCTAAACCAAGCATCAGGCTCGTTTTAGTGAGCACCTTAGGATTATGTACTTTAGCGTGCGCTAAAACATTTAAGGTTTGTTCGTAGCTGGCGCGAGGGTCTCGAACAGGGTGCGTTAAGCGCTTAACGGTTTCTACATTTTGTGCAAACACCGCAATACCGCTACTTACCACCGTTTCAATACTATCCAATATACCCAAAAAGTCAGGTGTTAGCGCTTCCACATTGGTACCTGGGTTTTCTGCTTTAACTTTTGCGACGACATCGGCGTAATGTTGTGCGCCGCCGTCAGGCAAGTCATCACGGTTCACTGAGGTTAATACCAAATATTTAAGGCCCATGAGTTTAACGGATTCCGCGGTGTTTGCCGGCTCTTCTAGGTCTAGCCAACCTTTAGGGTTACCGGTATCGACAGCACAAAATTTACAAGCACGCGTACACACATCGCCCATCAACATAATAGTGGCCGTACCTGAACTCCAGCACTCACCAATATTCGGGCACATCGCTTCTTCACACACCGTCGCTAATCGATGCTCTTTTACGGTCTTTTTCACTTCACTATATAGCGGACTGCTCTGCGCTTTAATACGTAACCATGGTGGTTTACGCTGAATGGTGCTTTTACTTTGACCTGACCCTTTAATGCCATTTTTAATCGCGGTAATGCCACTAGGCTTCACAAACTTACGACCGCTTTCAATTTGTACTATCGGGATCTGCTTATCTTCACTCATCTATCTGTCCTGAACCGCTATTGAATGACTCTTCGCTAGGCGCTATTTTTGACTCATATTAATGAGGCTAGTATATCTCAAATGAGATTGAGTCGACAGTTTCGGAGGGAATCATACCAATGGAACGGTAGAAAAACGTCAATCAGTATTAACTACACGCTACGGTAGAAAGAAAATAGCTCATTAAAGTCATAAATAAATTTACATTGTAAAGATTGATCATTAATATGGCCTACCTTGTGAATGCTTTGGTAGGAAATCGAGATGACGACCACAACAACGAATAAAGCCTACACCCCACACATCGCTTTATTTCTTTTTATCGTGTGCACCTCTTTATCATCTTCATTATTTGCAGAGCCTAATAAACAAATCTCGCCAAACTGGCTTTCAGACTGGGAAGTTGCTGGTGACGATGCACGCATCAGTGCTGTATGTCGGCAGCATAAAAGCAAAATTAACCAATGCAAGTTCGTGGCAACCAGCGATGAATCTTTAGAGTCTCTCACCGCGGTAATCATGGACGTGAATAAATTCACCGAGTGGGCAGTCAGTGTCTCAAGATCTGAACGCGTATTTCAGAACGAAGAACCTGAAAAGGTGTATGTCTACACCAATTATAATTTTGTGGGTGCTTACGATCGCGATGCCGTGACTTTATACACCCCAGAATATGACGACACAAAAAACCGCGTACGCATTACTTTTCAAACCGTCGATAAAGACGTACCGAAAGAAGATTTACGCCTCGTACGGTTTCCTCTAATGGCGGGCTATTGGCAGTTTACCAAGCTAGCAAATGGTAAAACAGAAATAGAGCTCTTAAGCTTTACTATGCCTGGCGGCGTCGTACAAAAGACCTTGTACTATTTATACAACAAAGCGTATGTCGACGCATCGTTTGAGACGATTGTAGCGCTCGAACAACAAGCGCATAAGCCAAAATATCAACAATTCAATATCGCAGCGTTGAATTTAGAATAGCCATTTTGACGTAATAGCTTACCCTCCCATATACCGACGCCATATCAGCTAAACCCAGTAGAAAACATTAATAGGTCGATCACTCCTGAGCGCCACAAACTTGATCTAGATCATTGCGATTTCTGCCTACTAAAGGTACAAAGAATATTCGTAAGTTAGTTCATTTTTGTTAAAGGATGACAAGGAGCAGCTGATTATGATGTTAATGATAAAAAAAATTCAACTTGGGAAATTAATCATTCCCCATTTGTTAGTGAGCATTTTACTGGGGAGTAATATTACCCTAGCTCAAACACCTTCCGACTGGTCAAAATTACCTTCAAATACCGTTACTCTTTTCTATCCAGGACAGTCAAGCTACCAATGGTTACGCAGCCCTAAGCATAAGCGTGCTAATAAACAGGTGCTTAAAGGGGAAGCTTGCATATCTTGTCATGAAGGTGAAGAACGAGATATGGGCGCCGTGATCGTTTCTGGCGAGAAGCTAGAGCCCCACCCTCAAACTGGTAAACCAGCCGTTGTAGATCTGAGTGTAAAAGTGGCTTACGACGAAGTAAACGTCTATTTTCGATTTAAGTGGAAAACTGCGAATCCTTACCCAGGAACCGCTCACCCTCATTGGCAATTCGATGGCACTCAATGGCAACAGTTAGGATGGCCTCGTTTACATAAAAAAGTTTGGCAAGATGGTCAACCCGCTATCTATGAAGATCGTTTTTCCATGATGATCGATGATGGCAGTATTCCCATGTTTGCTGAACAGGGGTGTTGGCTATCATGTCATACAGCCATGCGAGATATGCCTAAGGTTGCCAAGAAAACTGACGTTAAAGCCCATGATTTTCTTGGAGGGAAATTGAAGAAAAAGGATGTGCGTAAATACCTTCCCTCCTCTAGAACTGATGATAACTCTTCTTGGAATCAACTCCACACCGAAGACACCCTTACTGAACTGAAAGAGAAAAATGGTTTTGCTGACCTAATGCAGTGGCGCGCTCATCGTTCGTACCCAATCGATATGGCAGATGATGGCTACGTGTTTGAATACCGCTTAACCGATGCGGGTAAAAACATTTTTTCCAAAAATTGGGATAAGTCACTTAATCAGCCCAAGTATATGTTTGATAAAAACATTGTGGGCTTTCGATCACGCACCCTGAGTCAGATTCGGGATTTATCTAAACCAAGCTCCTTAGTTGTTGGTGAAAACGCCGTCTCATTTGACCCAAAAACTCAATGGAAAAAAGGCGAACTCATACCAGAATACTTTGTCAGTCGTACCATGGCAAAAGGCTCAGCGGCAGATAACAATAAAGTTTTTGCCAATTGGAAAGAGGGTTATTGGACGATTGAATGGCAAAGAAAACTGGATACTGGACACCCTAAAGACGATAAAATTCTGAAAGACGGGCAGTCTTACACTTTTGGTTTTGCTGTGCACGATGACAATATAACCACGCGTGGACATCATGTGTCTTTTCCCATATCCGTAGGTTTTGGGGTTAAAGCGAATATTGAAGCGATAAAAGTCAATTAATGTAAAGCTGGACAGAATGAGTGTTACGCGGATTTTTAGATAGTAAACATTACATAGATAATTTAGGGATAAAAAATGCATCTACTATTTTTAAAAAATCCCGCATTCATCACATTTATTGTCGGCTGCATTACCGGTTTGATCTTTGCTCTGAGTGCCGAGAAGTTTGACCATATCACCACCACCGATCAGTTTTGTACTTCTTGCCACGCGATGAAAATGTACATTGCTGACACTGAAGTCTATCAGACCTCGGTACATAGAACCCATGCTAGTGGTGTACAACCTGGCTGCGCTGATTGTCATATCCCAAAAGGGCTTGTTATTTCAACCTACACACACATTATTGACGGTGTGAGTGACCTGTGGGGGCAATTGAACTACGACTACGAGGATCCTGTTGTATGGGAGAAAGAACGGGGACGACTTGCTTATGCAGTACGAGATACCATGCGAAAAAATGACAGCGTCACCTGCCGTAGCTGTCATACCGAAGCATTGATCAAACCGCAACGAAAACGCGGTCAGAAACAACATGAGATAGCCAGCGAAAACGGCATGACCTGCATTGACTGCCACTATAATTTAGTTCATGAAGCTGTTGAGCCAAGAGATTCTTTTCTAAACAGCGCCGGTGAAGATAAATGAACTATCAAACCAATAATGGCGACTCAAGCACTGATAGCTTAAGTGATGATATTGAAAACGTCAGTTCAAACATTCCCAGTTATTTACAAGAGGTTTATCATTGGGCTTATCTTAATGAACGAAACGCAAAACTTCTTGATCGCGAATTTATTGTGTCGGCTATATTATGGGGAAATTCGAAACGACTTCGACAGGCTGTTTTAGCGGAGGTGATCGCAGGCAGTAATGTTCTTCAAGTGGCGCATGTTTATGGCACACTCATCCCTGAACTAGCCAAAACAATAGGGGAAGGCGGTGCTTTAGAGGTGATTGATATTGCTCCCTTGCAAGTTTCTCTCTGCAAAAAAAAACTTGAGGAGTTTTCAAGTACGCATGTACATATTGCTGATGCATCTGCACGGGGATCTGGAAATGAATTCGACCTTGTTAATTGCTTTTTTTTACTGCACGAAGTTCCGGATGACCTTAAAGTAAAAATCGTTAATACTGTTCTATCTCAAGTTGCACCCAAAGGAAAAGCTATTTTTGTAGACTATCACCGGCCACATAAATGGCACCCTCTACGCGGATTTATGCAGTTTATATTTAGGCATTTAGAGCCCTTTGCAGAAAGTCTTTTTCATTCTGATATCAAAAACATGGCTGCCAGCGCTTCAAATTTCACTTGGCATAAGCGAACAATATTTGGTGGGCTCTACCAAATAATCGTCGCAACACGAACAGCAAGCGCATAAACCACGCTACAAGAAGTTCAATAGCAATAAAGGTTTTACAAATGAAGATAGACAAATACAAATTGTATTTTCAGGTTCTAAATACAGCATCTCGCCAAATTGGCCTACAGTCACCTCTTCCTAAAAAACTACCTCTAAGTCCCCCTCCCCTAACAAGGTCTATCAACATTAACTGCGAAATTTTATAAGCCACTAATATTCGTTCGATATGGCCAATTTTATGCGGCGGAGCATATTCAGTCCACGGCACTCGAAGTCTCTAGAAGTACTCGAAAATCGTACTAGACTTAGGAAATATTTATACTAACTTATAAGTACTTAGTTATTTTAAATAACCTTGTAGGAAGGATCCACTCAAGTAAAGTGATCACCATTTCTCCAAGTCTTAGTTACTAAAGCGGTTCAGCATTCAGGTACTGAATAGGGGTACCAAGCAACCAAGAGAAAATATTCAATGGAAGATTATACAAATGATCAGCTGTCGTCATTACTCATGCATAAGGCGAATGACGGGCTTTGGGACTGGAATCTTGAAACGGATGAGGTTTATTACTCTCCGCAGTGGAAAAGCATGCTCGGTTATGGGAAAGATGAGCTAGCCAACAATTTAAATACCTGGGTCAATCTAATTCACCCAAATGATAAAACAGCGGTATTAGGAAAAATCCAAGATTACGCCAATGGTCAACCCGACTCATTTGAAGTTGAAGTGCGTATGCGCCACAAGAATGGCCATGAAATTATCGTATTCTGTCGTGCTTTTTTGATCCTTCGAGAGTCTGATAGCAAAGTTATTCGTTTAATTAGTACTCATGTCGACATAACAGAGTGTAAAAAAACAGAAGCATTTAATAACAAAACTTCTGAAATCCTGGAAATGATTGCTGTCGGGCATTGTGCATCCGATATCTATAATGCAATCGCCTTAATGTATGAAAGCCGTCACCCTGGTATGCGATGCTCAATGCTTGAATTGCACGGTAATAAGCTCATGCATGGCGGGGCGCCCAGTTTACCAAAGGAATATTGTGAGGCCGTACACGGGCTAGTATACGGCCCCGAGGTTGGCTCATGTGGTTCATCGACCTTTACCGGCAAACGTGTTGTTGTTGAAAATATTGAGACCGATCCTAAATGGAAAGACCTTAAGCATATTGCATTACCTCACGGCATGCGCAGCTGTTGGTCTGAACCCATTAAGAATTCTTCAGGAAAAATATTGGGTGCCTTTGGTATGTATTACAACCACCCAGCATTGCCTAATGAAGAAGAATCTAATGACCTTAAATCAGCGGCTAGACTTGCAGGAATCGTTATGGAGCGAGATCAAGCGCAAAAGCGCATACGTGAACTAGCCTATACTGATACGCTAACCGGACTTTCCAACCGCGCCTACTTTTACCAACACCTTGAAGGGTTAATCAATAACGCCAGCCGGCACAATCACCGCTTCGCCCTGTTATATATTGATCTGGACGATTTCAAAAGTGTTAATGACAGCCTTGGTCACGATGTTGGAGACTTGCTCCTTAAAACTATTGCGGGGCGTTTGGAGAATACTTGTCGTGAAATTGATTTTGTTGCCCGCCTAGGTGGTGATGAATTCTGCGTTCTCGTAGACGAAGTCAACGATGAGTATGATGCGGCCCATGTCGCACAACGCAGTCTTGACGAACTAGGACAACCCTTAGAACTTGCTATTAGAAAGCTAACACCGGCTTGCAGCATTGGCATTGCCCATTACCCCGATGATGGAAATAATCTGACAACGCTGATAAAAGCGGCAGATACCGCCCTTTACGCCGCAAAAGAAAAGGGTAAAAATCAATATGCCTTCTATAAACAGGAACTGACCGATAAAGCGGAATACCGTTTTCAAATCGAACAACACCTTCGAAATGCGATTGAAAAACAGCAGTTATCGCTCGTCTACCAACCCCAGTTTAATATAAGTACCGGTGAGATCATTGGCGTCGAAGCGCTATCTCGCTGGCACCATTCACTGCTAGGACAAGTTCCTCCTGATAATTTTATCGCTACTGCAGAGCGAATTGGTATGATGACGCAACTTACTGAGTGGGTGTTAAGCACCGCATGCCACCAAGCTGCTGCCTGGAAAAAGAAAGGTCTGCCAAATTTACGGATAGCTGTGAATGTTTCTCCAAGCCAGTTTGTAAATAACAACATTGTCTCAATGGTCAAACACATTACCGCCGCGACAGGAATAGCGCCTAGTGAGCTGGAACTGGAAGTGACTGAAGGTTTTATTCAAACGGATAAAGCAAACCTCTCTATATTTAAAGAACTGAAAGATTTGGGGGTTCGCCTAGCGATAGATGATTTTGGAACGGGCTATTCGTCTTTTGCTTCCCTTAAACACCTAAAGGTAGATTGTCTGAAGATAGATAAATGCTTTATTGATGACGTGCATAACGATAACGACGCTAGGTTGCTCGCTGGCTCTATGATAGATATTGGAAATAAACTTGGTTACGGAGTTATCGCAGAAGGCGTGGAATCAAAAGAGCAGCTTGAGTCTCTCACTAAGCTTGGCTGTGAGGCCGTGCAGGGCTATCTTTTTAGTAAACCGGTGAATGGCACCGAAATGTCTAGTTTACTAAATAAAATGATGAGCCATTGAATACAATAGAACACAAATAATTAGAATAATTAGAATAATTATCATTTACGCTAACCTCACACCTAATAGCGAGATTAATCGTTAAAGGTCTTGTTCTTTCTATAGAGGGCTTCCACCTCGTGAGTTCATTTATAAAAATGTATTAGGCAATAACTAATCGGAGATCACCTAGAATGAAGTTTATTTCACTACTAATCGCATTATTGATAATTGGTTTTCTTGTAAAAAAGCAACTAGATTCGAGTTCATCAAACCCAGAATACGAGGCGATGATTAACAATGAGAATCTCACTGCGCGAAAAGTACCGACAGCACCAAAAGATGTACAAAAATTCGAAAAAGATATAAACGAATTTATGCTAAATGCCGCTGACCAAAGAAAAAAAGAAATGGAAGAATCTTTAAATAACGAATGATTTAAAGAAGGAAGTGAGAAAATATTAACATCGAATTTACGGAATTAGAAAGGCTACCGCAGTATTTTGGTAGCCTGTCTCAGTCAATGCCCTAGCACATTAGCCTCGGCTTTCTTTCTTTGCTTTTTTTGCTGCTTTCTTTTCCTTTGCAGTTAAAAGCGGTTCCTTTTTAGTATTTTTTTTACTGTCTTGGCCTTTGCTCATTACATTTATCTCTAGTTATAAGTGTATTAACCTAAAGTCAGTTTGAGCCAACCTAAGGACCGTTCCTAAGCATTAATATCAATGCAAACTGCAATACCGTTATGCAGCTATACCAGTATGGCCCTAATAACGAATAACTGAAAGTATTTGTTCTGCTTTATCAATACAGCGCTGAGTCATTTAGTTGTGATCTGTATGAAAGAAGAATTTAACCAACAAGCGACGAAAATATAAACCAAAAAAAGGTGTAGTTATTAATAGCTGTATTTTTATATCGATACTTTTTTCAAATAGATCATTTACTACACCTGTTTTATCTCTTTATTGCTAACTATTTGTCGTATTTAAAATTACTCTTTAAGCGTAATACTAATCGCACCACCAAAATCACCTAGATGGCCTTCTACAGGCTGAGCATGAATAGCTTTGCCATTTTCACCGCCATGACAGCCTAGGCAGCCCGATTTATAATACTCAGGAAGAATAAGTCGATAACCGTTTGCAGTACTCTCAGAAAAAGCGGCATTTCTTGTCCAATCACCCTTAAGAAACTTATTCTCAATGATGTTATTTTCCCAGTCATCAACTTTATTATCAGGATTTACCAATAACGCATTAGATGTTGTTAATTTTAAGGTTCCTTTCCCTCCAGTTAGTTCTGTAAATTTCAACCCCGTTTCACGCGCAAATCGTGCAGGTAAAAATTTGTTAGCATACGGGCCTGAGGGCCACTTATCTGCATATTTACCATCCTTTGCATTTGTGATAACGAATTCAATTGCTTCCATTAGCTGCATGAGTCGTTCATTCGATTTATCGAACTTCTTACCGGCTGAACGTAAGTAATTTTTCTTTGTTTTTTTAATAAATTTCTTAACATTAAACTGACTTGGATCTGCAATAGTTTGCTTATTTACGGTCACAGCGCGAGCTGAGCGTAATAAAGTGGTTAGATCAGTGGCCGTTTCTTTAATATCTGCCAATGCAAGAGGCTGTAAGCCAAGCATCATAATTAAGGCCAAACTCTGTGCTAATACTTTGTAGTTTTTCATACGTCTTCCCCCTATTAACTTTTGTTAACTATGATTAAAATATAGTCTATTCTAGACATCTCGCCAGTCGCATCCGACCATTCCCTCCTCTTTTAAACCTCACGAGACCTAGTGGAAAAATTTATATCCTATGAAGCACATCTCGTGTGACCTGATTAGGGGATCAACCAACCTACTGACTGGGGCTTCTAGACATCCAGTAAACTGTTCAATTTTATCGTGATGTGAAGTCATATTCCGATGCTCCGTATTGATTTAAGCCACGTTTAGATTAGTCCACCCAAAAAATAATGTTCATTGATATGGATTAACGGCCGACTTACTATTATATAAGCCACTGACTATACTTAAGATTATCGAGTGGTTCAGGGAGATAGGATGACTTTATTTTATATCAATAATGCAGGGCCAGAGCCTTTAAAACCGCTGAGTAGAAAATTTCGGGTACGTGAAGTTTTACCTACCGATGAACTCAGTAAGACACAAGGCGCTCATTCGAAAGAGGAGTCTGACTTTAGCGATGTGCTGGCAAAAACGGCACAAGGCAAACCTCAAGCACAACATAAAAACCAAGAACAGTCACATCAACAACAAGCAGCCCAAGCTTATCGAGAAACTCAAACGGGCAGCCAACTCAATCTCGGAAAAGTCAGGGATATTATGAGCAACCCGGTATTTACAATACAAAAATCTCAAACATTAGGCGAGGCTTGGAGCATGATGCAAAAGTATGAAATACATCACCTAGCCGTTCTCGACACAGAAGGTCTGCTTTGCGGCATGTTATCTGAAAAAGTAATTCTCCCTTTATTAATGCGTTCATCACTAGACGCACAAACAAGGGCCCAGCCGGGCCTGCTATCACTTGACAATTTTTGCGCTCAGGCTCTGATTTCGACTAGCCCCGACGCATTAATCAAAGACCTTGTACCGGCTTTATTAGAGTATGATTTAGACGCTGTTGCGGTCACTGAAAATGGCTTGTTATCGGGTATTGTGACTTATCCTGACATTCTTAAAGTCGTGATTAAAATGCAGGCATTTAATGCCGACGCATGACTGTGGATAGCTAAGTTGAGGCCGTATAAAACTTACTTTTGATAAAAAGAATACATAAACCCCCTTCAACTCAAACATTATCCTGATTTGATCTCGTGATTTACAATAAACTCTCGATAGATTTGAGGCATAGGCCTATTTTCGCTCCTTTCCATATCTACGACTATTTGCTGGTATTGATCAAATAGCGAGTTAGAACATTTAGAAAACGGTTGATATATATTGCGCAACTGTTCAGGTAGCGAAATGATTTTTACTTGGTCCTTTAAATGAAATTTTTTAACAAAATAACTCAACGCTTCTGTACTGCTACTGGCTACTCCGGTTATTCGCCCATAAGCAAGCATTTTTACATTGCGTCCGGTAAAATTTCTGCCAGCTAATAATTTCAGATTTATATTTGGGTGTTTTAAATATTCAGGCATCACCATTTTAGCCCCCGTGCTCCAACCTATAGTCAGGCCGAAAAGATCCTCAGATTTATGAACAGTATTTTTTGGGAAGTCATTCTTCACGAGTAGCGACCTTTTCATCTGATGAAAAGGCTTCTCTGGAAAATTCAAAAACTCTGATCTTTGGGCTGATTTTCCGCTAATCATGATCATATCAATTGAGCACTTTTTCGCTTCAAGTTCAGCTCGTGTAATGGGCATTCTAAAAAAAGTAATGGGAACATTCATTTTTTTCACAAAATATTCGTTGAAAAAGCTAACCAATGGCCCCGTAGGCGCATCATTTTCAAAGATGATATGTGGTGGGTAGTTAAATATGCCAACTCTAAATTCTAAGGAACTCTGTACAGTATGATCATGCGGCACACTATGAGACTGGTAAGGAGCAGCCTTCGTATTAAGCAAGTAGGTTTGAAGCGGTATCGTTTGAGGAAGTACAGTTTGGTACTCTAAGGGTGCTCCCGCAATGGTGGATATGTCTGGATTATTGAAAGGGTGGTCATAGTTTCCTGCCAAAAGCCCCAACGGTATTAAAAGACAAAGCAAAAAAAAAGGAACACTCATCAGCAATTTATTTTGAAAATGAATTAGTGATTTCACTTGTATCACCCTAATAAGTTTATAAACCAAGATTTCTTTAGTTGTGACGTTATCTAACCGTGATTAAAAAGTTTTAAGCCCAAACATTCATTTCAGCTGCAACCCGTTCACGTGCTCGAGAAATTCGTGACTTTACCGTTCCAGTTGGACTCCCCACAATGGCGGCGATTTCTTCATATTTAAACCCTTCAACCTCTTTCAATAACAGTGCAGTTTTTAACTCTATAGGAAGCTCACTCAAAACTTTATTTAAATGCTTCGTTAAACACTTTGAATATATAGATGCTATTGGGTCATCATTTGATGCTTGATGTTCACACAAATCCATTTGTTCAATATCATTAGTTGAAATATGATTATGCTTACGTTGTGTGTTTTTGATTTGATTAATCGCTGTATTGATCGCTATACGGTGAATCCATGTATAAAAAGCACTATCACTTCTAAAGCTCTCTAACCCTCGATAAGCCTTGATAAAGGTTTCTTGCACGACATCTAAGATAGTACTCCTATCACGTATATAGTTTGAAACTACTCTTGCGACACTCGACTGGTATTTTATCACTAGTAAATCAAAGGCTTTATGATTTCCACGCTTGGCGTGCTCAACTAGCATTTCAGCCGTAGCCCTTTCTCCAAAATCTTTATTCATGTGGCTTGGTACTTCAATCAGATGAGTTTTTTTTACGCGTAAAGCCGGTCTCGGATCAACAACAGAACTAATTAAGGGGCTATTCATATACATCTCCATTGGCGAAAGAAAGTGAAGTCCTACAAAGAGATAATCAATTATTGTGCCAAGGCAAACAAAACCATAAAAACACTTTAAATACATAAACTTAAGTGCATTTGAAAATTATAATAGTTTATTTTAAATGCCAAAAAATCACGAGATTTCAAGGTCGTCTCTCGATATTTCGTGAAAAAATGAATATTTTTGAAACAAAAATAATGGGATAATTGTTTTCTTTTTAGGTAATCATTTCAATAATTAGAACTTGCAGACTAAAATCAAAGTTCGTGTTCCTTTTACTTTAATAACGAATTCTAATTCACTGACTGAACTGATTACACATACTCCCCCAGAGGCTAAAAATGCTTTCAGAAGAAGAAGCCATAAAAGTTATATTACAAGGGACTGTTAGTGATACCGGACAAGCATTCTTTGATGCACTGGCCAAAACGATGTCTACCGCACTTGGGTATAGCCATACCTGGATTACTGAAATCGTGGGCAATCATAAACTTCATACCCTGGCACTTTTTGTTGACGGCGAACATAAAGAAAACGTCACTTATGATATGCGAGGCACGCCTTGCGAAGTGGTTATTGTAAATAAGGTCGTCGAACATCATGCAGATGATGTACAGATTTGTTACCCTCAGGATAAACAACTATCCAAGCTTAATGTTCGTAGTTACTTTGGCGTACCGATGATTGGAAGCCAAGGCAACGTCGTAGGTCACCTTGCTTTATTAGGCAATAAACCTTCTTCCAGTGAGCCAAACGGACTCGCCGTACTTAAAACCTTTGCAAGCCGTGCAGGCGCTGAGCTAGAACGAATTTACATAGAACGTCAGTTAAAAGAACAACAGGAAGAAACCCAAAAAATATTAGACACAGCAATGGACTGTATTATTACGCTGGATACTGACCTGAACATACTCACGGTCAATCAGTCGGTATTAAATCAGTTTGAAGAATCAAAAGCATCAATTGAAAAACAAAATTTCGCATCTTTTATGGATGAAACCTCAGAGAAACAATTGAACAATGCTTTAGAACTATTGTTCTCAAATGAAAATGATGAACAGCGTATTTGGCTACCAGATAGCCTTAAGCTTATTAAGCAAGCTGACAAACACATCATTACCGATGCCACCGTGTCATTAATCGAAAAAGAACACGCCCCCATCATCGTACTTTCTTTTAGAAACGTGAATGACCGTATTGAAGGTCTTAAACGTATTGAGTCACTGGACCAAGAACGACTATATTTAAAAGCAGAGCTGAAAAGAATATCTGAAAATAATCAAATTATTGGTTCTAGCCCCGCGATGTTAACGGTATTAGAAGAAATCGAACAAGTAGCACAAACTGATGCTTCCGTACTTATTTGCGGTGAAACCGGCACGGGCAAAGAGCTCGTCGCCAACGCTCTTCACCAAAGTAGTAAACGAAAAGACAAAGCCTTCGTAAAAGTAAACTGTGGCGCACTACAAGCGAACCTGATTGAAAGTGAGTTTTTTGGCCACGAAAAAGGCGCATTCTCTGGCGCGGTTGGACGAAGAATTGGGCGCTTTCAGTTAGCAGACGGCGGTACTATTTTTCTGGATGAAGTGGGTGATATTCCTGCTGATTTACAGGTCAAACTGCTACGCGTATTACAAGAGGGTGAGTTTGAATCTGTCGGTAGTTCAACAACTCAAAAGGTAAATGTTCGGGTCATTGCCGCAACTCATAAAGATTTACTTCAAGCTGTTCAGGATGGCGAGTTTCGGGAAGACTTGTATTATCGATTAAACGTTTTTCCCATTATGGTGCCAGCACTACGAGAAAGAGGTGATGATATTACTACTATCGCTCAAACGTTTAAGGATCATTTTTGCCAACAAATCGGGCGCTCAATAGATGACTTCAGCATACAACAAATTCAACAATTAAAAAGTCACTATTGGCCAGGTAACATTCGCGAGCTTCGTAATGTGATTGAACGAGCCGTCATTACCTCAAAACATGGCACCCTTAATTTAGCCCGTGCACTCCCCTCATCAAGCATTGAAAAAAATGAAGATAACAACGCCCACTCATTGGTGAATACGCCACCTCAAGCTGAGCAAGCTTCAAAGTCGGAAACCGCTATTTTTAAGCATGCGACTGAAAGCTCCGTTATATTAAATGAAACCCAACTTAAGACGATGGAAAAGAACAATATTATCCGTGCTATAGCCCAATGCAACGGTAAGATCTCAGGTGAAAAAGGTGCCGCAAAATTATTAGGTCTGAAACCTTCAACCCTAAGCTCACGAATGAAGACCTACGAAATCGATTACGACAACTCGTGAAGACTCACGAAATCTCGTGCATAAACACGATAAAAACTAAGACACAGGTTATAGAACTCGCTAAGTTATTGTAATCATTACTTAAAATAACTTGGCACTAATTCTGCTTTTACCCTGCTATCTACATAGAGGTGTTATCATGGAATTAGAACTAGTTAATAAATTTATTACTGTATTATCATCCCTTTTTGTTTTTACAATCGGCATAGGCTTACTCGTTTTGTTGGCTGTATACATATTGGATGTTACTCAAACCAAACAAGCCATTAGGCGAAACTTTCCTGTGATAGGTAGGTTTCGTTATTGGTTTGAGCATATGGGGGAATTTTTTCGTCAATACTTCTTTGCAGGCGATAGAGAAGAGCGGCCATTTAATCGAGCCGAACGTTCTTGGGTTTATCGCGCCTCAAAAGGCGTAGATAGTACCGTCGCTTTCGGGTCAACCCGCGACTTAAGCCCTACTGGCAGCATTCTATTTGTCAATTGCCCCTACCCAACCTTGGCTGAAGACGCCAAACCTGTTCCCCCCATTGTAGTCGGGCCAAATTGTAAGGTCCCCTACTCCACAACTTCCGTTTTTAATATCTCAGGTATGAGTTACGGCGCTATTTCAAAACCAGCCGTTTTAGCCTTATCAAATGGTGCAAGAATGGCAGGTGTTTGGATGAATACTGGCGAAGGCGGCCTGTCACCTCATCACCTGAAAGGTGGTGCCGATATCGTATTTCAAATCGGCACAGCAAAGTATGGTGTACGGGATAAAAATGGCCAACTATCTACAGAAAAATTGAAAGAAGTCGCTGCTAATGAGCAGGTAAAAATGTTTGAAATTAAGCTTTCACAAGGCGCCAAGCCAGGCAAAGGAGGAATATTACCCGGCCTTAAAGTGACACCGGAGATATCTAAAATTCGTGTTATCAATGTGGGTGAAGACTCAATTAGTCCAAACAGGCACCCTGAAATAGATAACGAATCTGACTTATTAAATATGATCCAAAAAGTGCGTAATGCAACGGGCAAACCAGTTGGATTTAAATCAGTCATTGGTGCTTACGGCTGGCTTGAAAAACTATGTGAAGAGATTCACCGCCGTGGAATTGATAGTGCACCCGACTTTATCACTATTGATAGTGCTGACGGCGGCACCGGTGCAGCCCCACAAAGTCTTATCGACTATATGGGCCTACCCATAAAAGAAAGCCTACCCTTGGTGGTCAATATTCTTAACCGCTACGGTTTGAAAGACCGAATTAAAATTATCGCCAGTGGCAAACTCCTCACTCCTGCAGAAGCTGCTTGGGCACTTTGTGTAGGCGCCGATTTTATCGTTTCGGCACGCGGATTTATGTTTGCATTAGGCTGTATTCAAGCTTTGCAATGTAATAAAAACTCTTGCCCAACAGGTATTACGACCCACAATAAACGCCTGCAAAAAGGTTTAGACCCTAAAGATAAAGCCGAGCGCGTTAAACGCTTTGCTGAACAAATGCACTACGACCTAAATGTCATCGCACATTCATGCGGTGTACCCGAGCCAAGAAGTCTAAAACGTTACCATTGTCGCATCGTAACTGAAAACGGGCGATCTGTACCATTAGATGAACTTTACCCTGAAGAAACTTCACTAGCCTCAACTGAATGTTAAACCCACCATCGATAGGAGAATGAGCATGAAAGCTGCTGAATTATTTGTAAAATCTTTAGAAGCCGAAGGAATAGAGTATATCTTTGGTGTGCCCGGAGAAGAAAATGCCGACTTTATGATGGCCTTACAACTGTCCGACACAATCAAATTCGTATTAACACGCCATGAGCAAGGCGCTGCCTTTATGGCTGAGATATATGGTCGTTTAACAGGGCAACCTGCTTGTTGTCTGGGTACACTAGGCCCGGGTGCAACAAACTTAATTACCGGTGTGGCCGATGCAAATATGGATCGGGCACCTATGTTAGTGTTAACGGGTCAGGGGTCTACAGATCGTTTACATAAAGAGTCGCACCAAATTATGGATGTGGTTCAAATGTTCCGCCCTGTAACCAAATGGGCGACCACCATATATAACGGTGAAACCATCCCTGAAATTGTACGTAAAGCCGTTCGCATTGCACGTACAGAAAAGCCTGGTGCTGTGCACCTTGAATTACCAGAAGACATAGCAAAGCAAGAATGCCAAGCCACTCCATTAACACCAAAACGCTACCGTCGCCCTGTTGCAGATGACACAATAATTGACCAGGCCTTTAATTGCCTTAGCAAGGCTAAAAAACCGGTTATCATCGCTGGTAATGGTGCAATTCGAAAACGTGCATCCAAACAACTTAAACGCTTTTGCGAACAAACAGGCATTGGCGTATTAACCACTTTTATGGCTAAAGGCGCGGTCGATATGGATGCAGATTATTGTTTGTATACCATAGGCTTAGGAAGTAAAGACATCCCAACTTTAGCCATTGATGAAGCTGACTTAGTCATTGCAATTGGGGTTGATATGGTGGAATACCACCCTCGTTTATGGAACCCAAGGCGGGATAAAAGAATTATACACCTCGACTTTCTACCGGCCGAAATTGACGAACATTATGACCCGACTTCGGAAGTGGTGGGTGATCTAGCACATAGTTTATGGATGCTAAATCAACGACTAGAACAAGCAGAACCACTTATATTCGACCTTGCCTCTCAAAAAGAGCTTCGTCATAAAATGAGTTTAGAACTTATTGAGCATGCAAATGATGACACAAAAAACATCATCAAACCTCAAAAAATACTCGCCGACGTACGAGCAGTAATGAATCCTGAGGATATATTATTGTCCGATGTAGGGGCTCATAAAATGTGGATTGCCAGACATTATCAATGCAATGAACCCAATACCTGTTTAATTCCTAATGGCTTTTGTTCTATGGGTTTTGCTTTACCTGGCGCCATTGCTGCCAGCCTTGTTTACCCTGACAGAAATATTTTGGGTATTGCCGGTGATGCTGGTTTTTTAATGAACGTGCAAGAAATGGAAACCGCTAGACGGCTCAATGTTAATTGTACGATGCTCGTTTGGGAAGATAATGAATATGGTCTAATTGCCTGGAAGCAACAGGCAGAATTCGGCACCCATACCGACCTAGCTTTTGGTAACCCAAACTGGTTGCAACTTGCTGAAAGTTTTGGATGGAACGGACATCAAGTAAACAACAGCATAGAGTTCTCTGAAGTGCTGAAAAATGCATTAAATGAAAAAGGCCCAAGCCTGATTGTTGTGCCAATCGATTATAGAGAAAACATGTTATTAACTGAACGCTTAGGTGAACTCACCCAACCTGGCTTAGCGGGTGGATAACCATTCACCTGCATTTTAGTGACTTACTCGTTCAATCATTAATTAGTTTTCAATAGGTAAATACTATGAGCACCTCACTTTTAAAAGTACATTCGCCATACAACCAAGAAGATCTGGGCTCCATAAAAAAATTAGACTGGCCTACTGTGTCAGAAAAGTTAGACCATGCGCTCGCGGTCTTCCAAAACCGTCAAAAGTGGCTTCCCCTTCATGAGCGGGTCGGTATTTTAGAACGAACAACCAGACTCATGATGAAACATCACGCCAAACTCGCCATGCAAATTTCTAAGGAAGGAGGGAAGCCTTTAAAAGATGCGCTAGTAGAAACCACCAGAGCCATTGACGGCGTAAGATTAGCCATCGAAACCATTCGTACCGAAGCAGGCCATGTCGTGCCGATGCGTAGCACCGTGGCAGCAGCAAATAAAATGGCGATGACACAACTAGAACCTATTGGAGTAGTGGTGGCGGTGAGTGCTTTTAATCACCCGCTTAACCTAATTGTACATCAGGTCGCTTCTGCGGTTGCAGCGGGTTGTCCGGTATTAGTAAAACCAGCGAATGACACGCCCTTATCATGCCAAAACTTTGTTAATTTATTAATAGAAGCAGGTTTGCCTGAAGCGTGGTGCCAGAGTGTGATCACTCAAGACCAAGGCGTTGCCGAAGCGCTAGTCACTGACCCTAGGGTTGCCTTTTTTAGCTTCATCGGAAGCGCAGGCGTTGGTTGGAGTTTACGATCAAAGCTTGCACCGGGAACTCGTTGCGCACTCGAACATGGCGGGGCTGCGCCGGTTATTTTAAACGACGCATCCAACCTCTCATCCGCAGTAGAATCTATCACTAAGGGCGGTTTTTATCATGCAGGTCAAGTCTGTGTTTCGGTTCAACGCCTGTATGTGCATGAAAATATCGTTACTGATTTTTTAAATTTATTTAGAGAGTCGGCCATTAAGTTAAACGTAGGTGATCCGACACTACTAGAAACAGATGTTGGGCCACTTATTCGACCGGCAGAGGTTACAAGAGTTGATAGCTGGGTAAAAGAAGCCATTGAACAAGGGGCTGAGTTGATTTGTGGTGGTACCACCATCGGTGAACAATGTTACGCCCCGACTATTTTATTGAACCCTAGTGCTGACTCGGCTGTTTCAAAAAAAGAAATTTTTGGCCCAGTCGTCTGTGTTTATACCTACGGCTCAATTGACGACGCCATTGAGCGAGCCAACGCCTTACCCTTCTCATTTCAAGCTGCAGTGTTTACTGCAGAGCTCGAAACGGCCATGCATTGCTATAAATATCTAAATGCCTCGGCTGTCATGGTCAATGACCACTCTGCTTTTCGAGTCGATAACATGCCTTTTGCTGGCTTGAAACAATCGGGACTGGGTGTAGGGGGAATCCAACATACGATTCATGATATGCAAATCGAGAAGATGTTGGTTTTATCTATGTAAGTTTAGTTAATAGATAACATTAACGTACATAGCTCGATAAGTTCCCTTACGATAAAGCAAGGATTTTAGTGCATGATTTGGGTGGTACTGCTTACATTAGCTTTTATTCTGGGTTTCGCTGCCAACCGTACAACGCTTTGTGCGGTTAAGGCGGTGGATGAAATTTTATTCCAGCGTCAAACGAAGGTGCTCGCCAGTTTTGGTAAAATAATTTTGTGGGCCTTTGGTATTACAATCATTCTTGAATGGGTGTTCGGAATTGTACCCATCGAAGCGCCTAAATATAGCCTGAACCTGCAAACCCTTTTAGGTGGATTAATTCTTGGCACGGGCGCCGTACTTAATGGCGGCTGTGCACTACATACCCTAATTCGTTTAGGGCGTGGAGATCTGGGCATGCTGATTTCACTCACAGGTATTTCAGCCAGTGTATTCGTACTCAATGGCATCCAATTAACCATTCCTTCTATTAGCATCACCAGCACCACCTCATCGTTTACCATGGGCACTCCCTATAAATTGGTTTTATCGATAATAGTATTAATATGGATGGCCGTTGAATTATTTCATTTGCTTCGGCATTTTAAACGATCAGAATGGCGAACGCGTCTACTGGCAGAGTGCTATCAACTATCTACGGCATCTGCCATTCTGGGCGTATGCAACGGCGTTCTGTTTGCAGCGGTCGGCACTTGGTCCTACACCCACACACTACTCACAAGTGTCACAGAGTTAGCCTCTCAACAAACCGCTCAGGAAAATACTGCTCTCTTATTTTTAGGGGGTCTCACTCTCACACTATTAGCAGGGATTGCGGTTTCGTCTTTCATTAAAGGTAAATTATCTATCCGCTATAAACCGCAAACAAAATGGCTACAATATTTTGCCGGTGGACTGCTCATGGGATTAGGCGCCTTACTCATACCAGGCGGAAATGACGTACTACTTTTAAACGCTATTCCTGGCGGCTCGCCTCATGCAATACCCGCCTATTTATTTATGCTAACTGGCATTGGCATTTCACTTTTACTTAAAGCTGCATTTAGCAAATAAAACACAATTATAAACATCTCAAGTTCGCACAAAGCAGACAATTACTCATTTCATTTAAATAGGAAAATTCAGCCCGATTTGGATTTGAGATAACTAACGAAAGTGAGCAAAATATAATCCTTTTGATATTTAGAGAAGCCTCTAGGAATCGACCTAAATTGATCATTATTTACTGGCATTATAAATCGAGCTTTCACGTGAACCGTTCCCTCCCTGACTGAGGGAAAATGCTTGTGGTCAGTGATTAAACTTCCGTTTCATTTTAATATTTGGTTATAATGCGATCAGTTCTAAATGAATAGTTTTTTACCATATATAAGGATTGTGTAAAGTGAAGTTGAGTGCAAGGAATGCCCGATTATTCCGGTTATTAAGTGGTCTGCGAATTGCCGGAAAAACTGTCCTGATGATAATGATACTTAGTTCAACTATCGTAAGGGCCGAGTCGCCAAGTTCTCCCTATTACATAGATAAGCAGGCCCTAGATGATGCGAAATCAACAGGAACAGTCGCTGCTGTTGACAACTTTATACAGCAGCATCCAAATAGCGCATGGCTTGATAATGCGGTATATTATCGGGATAAGCAGGCCTTGGATGATGCAAAATCAAAAGGCACCGTCGATGCTATTGACAATTTTATTCAGCAGTATTCAAATAGCGCATGGCTTAATAATGCGATTCATACCCGTGATAAAAAAGTCTATAACCACACCAAGAAAACAGGCACCAGAGCCGCGTTTGAAGAGTTTTTGAGCCAGTATCCCGACAGCAAATGGAAGCCAAAAGTGGAAAAAAAGCTTGCCGCGTTATCAAAAAAAAATTCAACAAATATACCTGATAGTAAACAAACAGCCAAAAAACAGATGCTGCTGAGCAGTAACGAAAGAGTGAGTCGAGCATTAGCCATACACGAAGCCATAAACAAAGAAAATGCAAAGAAAGCTGCAAAGAAAGAGATTCAGCTAGCGAAATTGCAAAAACAAAAGAGCAGATGCTATGTATTAAAAGACAAGGTTCGCCAGTACGGTGAACGTCGACTTTGGTACGCGCTTGATGATACAGGGAACCGGACTTATTTAACCGATGAAGAAGTGGCGGAAAAGCGTAGTGATATAGAAAGTAATTTTGCCGAGAAATGTAGCAAATTTAAGCTGTAAATTGCTGATGTACGCGTTGATTATTCTTAGTTTATGAGTGAATATTGAACGCGAGTTTGAATATTACCTCCAATGTATGAACGCCTAAAAATGGATTACTTCGAATTGCTTGGGTGCTAAAAGCATGAACGGTTTTATTGATCACAACCGTTTTTGAAGAAATATTAAAGTGTCTGTTAAGTGGGTGAACTTGCCGCTGAGCTAGGTCTATCAAACCGACTAAAAATAATACATTAACACTGTTATTAATGAAGACCTTGAAATCAATTTACTGATCAATACCTTTAAGAGCTGCGATATACTGCTTTCTCCATGCCGTAGGCGTTGCTCCGTTTAGCTCTTTAAACACTTTCCCAAATGCCATATCAGATACATACCCCACCGCCTCAGCAATATCAGCCACGGGCTTTTGAGTGTTTCGTAAAAGATCTGATGCGATACGCATTCTGACCGAGGTTAAATACTGAAACATGGGTTGCCCCACCATGTCTTTGAATCGACGAGCAAATGCCGCTCTAGACATAGCTACTTCAGATGCAAGTAGGTCTAATGTCCACGTCCTTTCCGGCTGCTGGTGAATTAACTTAAGCGCCTTGCCTATTTGTTTGTCGAATAAAGCAGCCACAAAATTGTGAGAGTCTAGCTTATTAATATGAAACCGAATCAATTCAACTAGCACGACTTCGGTCAATTTATTCACGACCACCATCGCACCAGGTGTTTGCGAATCATACTCAGAACTTAGGTGCTCTAAGGTGGTTTTTAGCCAAGACAACTCGGCAATTTCATCTGACCGTAATACTAAAATGGGAGGCATCGCTTCATCTAGTGGCGAAGGAATAGGGTCTCGAAAACTAAAATAGCCACATAAAAGATGCGTATGCTCATCGTAAATATTTTCAGTTTCGCTAGGTTTTGAACTCGATATTACATGGTCATCTCCACGACCAATAAATACGAGATCTCCTGGGCCTAATAAATAATTCTCGCCTGCAAATGAAATCCAACACCGCCCTCGACGAACATAATGAAAGGCCGCTGAGTACTCCATTTTTTCTATCATTTCCCATGGAGGTTCAAGCTTATCGCAAAAGTAAACACTACCGTGAGTTTTTATACTTGAAAGTATTTCAGATAATACAGGCATGAGATGATCTCACTATTTTTAGAGACTATTGAGCATAGAACGTATCCAACAACTTACTTAAGATACATCCATCGATTAACGAAATCAAAATTAAACAAGGAGAAACAATGCAAGTTGATGTGTACACCACCCAGACATGCCCTTATTGCTTTGCAGCTAAGAGTCTTCTGACAGAAAAAGGAATTAACTTTAAAGAACACGATGTCAGTTACGACCCGGCAATGAGAGAAAGTTTAATGAATAAAACAGGCCGCCGAACGGTGCCACAGATTTTTTTTAACGATGAACATATCGGCGGGTTCGTCGATTTAGAAAAGCACTTTAAAAACCAATAGTAAATTAACTCAACCAAAAGTACCCTTAAAGGAAATAGCACTATGAAAATTAAGCAGTTGTTCACTAGCATCATCGCAGCATTCGCATTATTTGTCGGTACAGCATCAGCGGCTGATTACTCCACAATCGCCGTGGCTATAGGAGGCTATGATTTAGTGTCTTACCATCAAAGTAACGGCCCAAAAATTGGCAGTGGCCACAACATGGCAAATTATGAAGGTAATACTTATGCTTTTGTAAATGCTGAAAACAAAGCTAAGTTTGAAGCGAATCCTGCTAAATATTTACCAGCCTTTGGTGGCTATTGCGCTTACGGCGCATCATTGGGTAAAAAGTTTTATGGTGACCCATTAACGTCTACCGTTGTTGACGGTAAGCTTTATTTGAACTTGGATAGCAAAGTGAAAAGCATTTGGGTGAAAGAGCGTGCTAAAAACATACTAGCTGCTAACAATCTTTGGCCTTCAATTAAATATGTTCCCGCTGCTGAGCTTTAATTTTTAAGTCCATAAAGCACTAAGCTTAAGAACTAATCCCGATTAATTTCGGGATTTTTGCATGAGGTATTCAGTTTATTCTCTTAATATTTATACAACCCAACCCTACACTCAAACTAATGCTATGCTAACTTGATACTCTTAAATTGAATTTATCATGATTTCAACGCATCGAGATTTACTTTCCTGCCAGGATTGTGGACATTTATATGACCTTCCCCATGTAGGGGATAACCAACAATTAGACTGCCAGTTTTGCAGTCATGTCATGCTCACTCGTCGACCAGACTGGGAACATAAAGTAACCGCTTTTACCATTGCGGGCATAATTCTATTTATACTCGCTAATGTATTTCCTTTTATCGGTTTAGAAACCGCCGGTCAGGTTCAAAATAGTAATTTAGTGGGTGGCGTACAGGCCTTAATTCAACGTGAAGAATTTTTGCTGGCTTCGGTCGTATTTATCACCATATTTTTGTTCCCATTATTTGAATTATTTGGTCTGCTCTACATTTTACTATCTCGATTTATAAATATTCGTGCGCCATTTATTGGCATGATTGTTCATATGTTGCATATTTCCAAGCCGTGGGGGATGCTCGAGATTTTTTTGGTTGGCGTCGCTGTGGCAAGTTTGAAGCTGGGTAACTTTGCCGATATTATTCTTGGCCCCGGAATTTATGCTTTTATGGGTTTAGTGTTAACACTAATTGCCAGCAATTTTTACCTAAGCCGAGAAGATATTTGGGATTGGCTGAAACATGAAAATTTTTTTGCAACGGAAGACGATGAACCCGTAATAGCCTGCCATTGCTGCGAAGCACATATTGGAGAGTCTCTGCTTGAAACCAATAACCAATGTCCTCGCTGTGGCACTCATATACATATTCATCAACCACACAGCGTTCAAAAAACGACAGCCTTATTAATTGCAGCATTGCTGCTATACATACCGTCCAATTTATTACCTATCATGACGACCACACACCTTGGTCAAGAAAGCACAGATACATTGTTTTCAGGGGTTTTACACCTGATTCAATCTGGAGATATTCCTATTGCGTTGGTGGTATTCTTTGCCAGCATTGTGGTACCTATCGCTAAATTAATTGTTATGACATATTTACTTTGGAATGTGTCGATCAAGTTCAACGGTGACCCTAAAAAGATGGCCCGTTTATATCGAATAACTGAATTTGTTGGCCGGTGGTCTATGATTGATGTATTCGTTGTCACGACACTGGTTGCCTTAGTACAATTTGGAATGTTGGCCAACATTGAACCGGGCGGCGCACTATTATGTTTTGCAGGTGTCGTGGTACTTACAATGCTTGCTGCAGAAACCTTTGATCCTAAGCTGATATGGGTTGCATATGAAAATAAAAATGGACTAGGGATCACCACCAATGAATGATAATACGCCGAATCTAGGGCCCGCTAATAAACTTTCCCCTATTTGGATTGTGCCTTTATTGGCCTTACTAATCGCAGGTTGGTTAGCACTTAAAACGTGGCAAAATAAAGGCCCCGAAGTTCGTATTGTTTTTGACGATGCTGCGGGCATTGCGGTTGGAAAAACGCACGTTAAATTTAGAGATGTTGTGGTAGGTAAAGTCACAGACATAAAACTCAGTAATGACTTTGAAAAGGTTACAACACTCGTAGAGCTTGACCCTCAGGTTAAATCACTAATATCAGAATTTACCCGTTTTTGGGTTGTTTCCCCCAGAATATCGTTGGGCGGGGTCAGTGGCCTTGAAACTTTATTATCGGGTGTTTACATTGAAATGGACCCAGGTAAACGCGGTAAATTCCGTTCCCATTTTGAAGGACTCACGGAACCTCCTTCTGTTAGATCCTATCAAGAAGGCACGCAATATATTTTATTAGCAGAGGAGCTGGGCTCGCTTGATATTGGTTCTCCTGTTTATCATCGACAAATTCCTGTTGGAGAAGTGACACGCTACCGTTTATTGCCCGACAAAGAAAAAGTAGAAATTCGTATTTTTATTAACGCGCCACACGACAAACTGATCAGAACCAACACCAAATTTTGGAATGTCAGCGGTATTGGTTTTGAAATCGGAGCCAATGGTATCGTTGCTAAAATGGAAACGCTGTCATCATTAGTGGCTGGCGGGCTTGCGTTTAATACGCCGTCATTTATGTCAAACAAAGCAAGGCTTGCAAATTCCGGCAGTCAGTTTTACTTATTCAATGACCAAAAAGCGGTCGCAGAGGGTGCGTTAACGATATCTTTCCCCTACTTACTTAGATTTGATAGCTCGGTAAGAGGATTGGTAAAAGACGCTCCGGTTGAGTTTAGAGGTATCCAAGTCGGTAAGGTTGAACACGTTGGGCTTAATTATGGCATTGACGCTGATAAACTAGTAAATGTAGTGATTTCTATCCAACCTGAACGAGCGAACCCTAACAACACCCCTACTTTAAATGAATTGAATAAACTGATGGAAAGTTTGGTCTCTGCAGGCATGCGTGCCCAGCTAAAACCTCGAAACATCCTGACAGGTTCACTCTATGTAGATCTGATACCAAACCATAGTCAACCAGTAAAAAATATGCCTAAATTCTTAAAACGTTTCAACGATTATTGGGTATTACCTTCTTCCAAAAATCAACAATTGCAACTTTTTAAACGTGTTTCTGACATTGCGCAACGTATTGAACAACTTCCCTTTGAGGCGATTGCTAATAACCTAAATAACAGCCTTAGCAGTACCGCCCAAATCGTAAAGGATATTAATAAGAATAAAATAATTAATGATATGGATCGCTTACTTAACAATCTTAACGGTTCAAGCGATTCTCTCGCCCATACCATTGAAACAATGCAAAGTACCCTAACAACTATTGATCAAGCTATCGCACCCGATTCAGCGGTACATTACCAACTGCTTGAAATGCTAAAAGACGTCAGTGCGGCATCCATTTCGATGAAAGCATTCAGCGATCAATTGTCACGAAATCCTAGCACGCTAATCCTAGGTCGAGACGAGGTAAAATAACGATGATGAAACTATTAACAGTAATTTTGATATGCTTGCTTACAGCCTGCTCAACAAAAATCACAACGCGTTATTACAGCCTTCATGCGCTGCCGGAGCCTTCTAATACCGTTACGTTACCCAGTGATACTTCTTTGGGCATAGGCCCAGTAAAATTACCCTCTATGCTTAATCGTAAAGGAATCGTGACGCACAAATCAGAACCAGCAGTTCAAGTCGCCAGTCATGACATTTGGGCCGGTCGCCTGAAAGAAGACTTTACCCGTGTAGTCGCTGAATTAATGGCTCAAAGTCTCGGAATCAATGATGTCGTAACTGAGCCCTGGAACACTCGCTTCCGACCACAATATCAGCTGCAATTGGATGTTCAACACTTCAGCGGTCAACTAGGGGGCAATGTTAGGTTTAAGGTAAATTGGGTCCTTATTGGTAACTACGGCAAACAAAAATTAGTGAGCCGAACCGACGATATAACACTTCAAACAGATGGCAATGGTTATCAAGCTTATGTTGCAACCCTAAATTCACTACTGGCAGCATTTAGTGAAAAAACGGTACGAACTGAGATCGTTAATGAAATTAGAAAAAACAGTGAACGCGACCTTAATTAACACAATAAAGAGGCTCTCGATAAAGGCTACGAGGTAGACTTTTTGAAAGCAAAAGCCTTACTTAACAATATCATCGAAATCGAGAGCTCTTAGCATGATTTTTATTGGCTCAAAGAGGTACGTTTTAAAGTTAATGTAGCAAATTTAGGGATCACACCATTTTGGTTATGCATGCCATTGCGTAATTCAGTAATTGCCGCCTTAGGCTGGGTCTCCTTATCTTGTGCTGTATATGTTTTGCCATCATCTGTACCCGCATCATAAACTTTAAGATCAATCGTTTTGTTCGATATCCAAGTACCGTTTTCACAAAGGTTAAAACCTGACACACCAACAAACCAGTCAGGACTTGGCGCAATCATAGTCATGAGTGTTAGCAATGAGTATTTACCTCTGACCGGAAATTCAACTTCTGCTCGACCTGAAGCATTTTTGATATCCGGTCCATGTACCACCGAGCTAGCCTCCCCTATTTTTTTTGCCCACTTCACTTCTTTGATAAATTTTCTGTTTATGCCTAGCTCAGACACGTCTTTAATACCTGCAGATGCTTTTTGTCCTAGAGACCAAAAACTAACCTCACTGTTATGTATTGCGCCAATTAATTCTGAGAAATGGGCATTATCAGGAAAATCATTTGGGTGAGTCTCTGCGCTCCAAGTACTCTTGAGTACGGCAGAGTATGTTGCACGTCCTTCACACTGAGTGCCACTATAGCGTTCAGGTTTAGAGGCGCATGCAGACAAAATAGAAGCGCCCAGCAATAAAACGGGAACATGTTTAATTACTTGAATAAGCATTAATCTGGTACTAGAAAAGGCAAGCAACATTATATTCTCTCAAATTAATAAATAATAAGAAGTTAGCTACAAAATAAACGGCAAGTGATTTTTTTGTTAGACACACTGTTTATCATTATTGTTCATTAAATCAAAAACTTCTCCTATTACTGTTCATTATCTTGACTAAACGAAAAAAAATGATAGTGTACTAGTACATGAATACAAACAATATATATCAACAAGACTTGCTTGAACATCTTCTGACAGCAAAAGACCCTGAAAGTATGAATACCATACTCCAGGATCTTCTTACGCCTTCAGAACTATGTGAAATTAGTAAACGTCTTCAAATTATTAGATTACTTGAAACAGGCATACCACAACGCCAAATAGCAGAAACGCTAGGTGTAGGTATTGCAACCGTCACTCGTGGTTCACGTGCACTAAAAGACAAATAGGTTAATCATGTCTAAAAAGCCTTCAAAAATTGAGTTACCTCGAAAGCCTTATTACATCACCATCGGTGCAGATTGTGATTTCTTTTCACTATTCAAAAAAATTGAGAAACGCTACAAGCATTGTTTTTTTCTAGAATCCCTAGGCGAAGAAAGCCATGTATCACGACATTCTATTATTGGTTTTGATCCTGAAAAAATATTCTATGCCAACGGCACAAATTTAACGATTGAAGAACGTGACGGCAGCAGTGAAAGTTTTAGTAGTGAAAACCCCTATTATTTATTACGCGACATTATTCCGCAGAACGTCATTTCACGAAAATATGCCGGCGGATTAACCGGCTATTTAGGGTACGACAGTATGAACTACTTCGAACCCACGCTCTCCTTGCAAAGTAGCACCATGTTTGACGCTTTCAGATTTGGTTTATTCATGGACGGTTTAATTCTGGATAAGATGACCGGTGAAATCATCTATTTTTATTACGACAATAGTCGCCTTGATTTGGTGAAAGCTTTAATTGCAGAAGAAGATATTTCCAACGGGGCACTCACGGTCACACCGAAAGAAGAAACCATGAGCCAGGCAGAGCATCGTGATGCGGTGTTAAAAGTGAAACAAGAGATTATCGACGGTAAAATATTCCAGACCGAAGTCGGTTTTAAAAAACGATTTCACCTTGAAGGTGACACCATCAATATTTATGAACAACTACGGGAAGTAAACCCTTCCCCACAAATGTATTACGTAAAGTTTGATGAGCAAAAATTAATTGGCGCAAGTCCTGAATTATTATTCCGTTTACGCCAAGGTGAAATGGAAACCTTTCCATTGGCAGGCACTGCACTCCGCGGTAACAACAAAGAGGAAGACACTGCTTACGCTCGCGCATTACTAAACGACCCAAAAGAAATTGCTGAACATAATATGATTGTTGATTTACACCGCAATGATATTGGTCGGGTTGCTCAGTTTGGTACGGTAAAAGTCAGAAATCTAATGGATATTAAGCGCTTTAGCCACGTACAACACATCGCTAGTGAAATTGTGGGCATTATCTCTGATAAAGAGGATATGTTTTCTGCTTTAGCCAGTAATTTCCCTGCAGGCACTTTGACTGGCGCACCCAAAATCGAAGCCATGAAGATCATTGATGACTTGGAAATAGATGGCAGAGGTCCCTATGGCGGCGCTGTTGGGCACTTCTCTTTTAATGGTGACTGTACTTTTGCGATTCCTATTCGTACTGTTTTTGCAAAAGGAGAAGAAGCCTACGTACAAACCTGTGGGGGTAATGTTTATGACTCAAATCCTGAAGATGAGTATGAAGAAATTCGTCGTAAGTTTGCAGGCACCAAAAAAGTATTAGATAAGTTTTTACCTAAAGGTCAGGAGCCAACGCCATGAAAGTTTATATCATCGATAATTACGACTCCTTCACTTATAACTTATATCAATATATTGGCGAGATACTCACCACAGAAAGAAATCTAGCTAATATTACCTATTTCGAGATTATTGTAAAACGTAATGACCAAATTACACTGGAAGAAATTAAAGCGGCCAAACCAGACCGTATTATTATTTCACCAGGCCCCGGTTCACCCGACGATGAAAACTACTTTGGAATTTGTGCTGAAGTCATTAAGGACTTAGGTAAAAGTACGCCCTTACTCGGCGTCTGCCTTGGCATGCAAGGTATCGTTCACGTGTTTGGTGGCAAAATAATTAAAGCCCCCTTACCTGTTCATGGAAAAATAAGTGCGATCCAGCATAATGGTCAGAGTCTATTTAATGAGATACCTGATGGGCTGGAAGTCATGCGTTATCATTCGCTAATGGCCGAACCTAAGAGTTTTCCAGAGTGCCTTAAACTCACGTCAGTAGTGGGCGACCTAACAGTAAACGAATTTGAAAATGTAAGGCAGATTGAAGAGAGCCGGGATTTTGAAATTATGGCCTTACAGCATAAAAAATACCCGATTTATGGTATTCAATTTCACCCGGAATCTTTTGCAACTGAAGGCGGTAAAGAACTGATCAAGAACTTCTTACTGTTATAACTATGCGATGTAGAAAAAATCATACATTGAGCCAAATTTTTGGCCGAAATCCAAATTGCACTGCAAAACTTTGGTATTAAAAGAGACTTGATTTGCTTGGGTCATGAACACTTATTCTTGGAAAAATAAAATACTCAAACCAACAACACCGACTGCCGTAATTGATAAACCAGAGCTTAGCACTTCATCCGCATAGGGGTGCGCGATGGCATACAGGTCGGTTGAAAAGCCATAGCTTAAGTCGAGCGCGCCTAAAAAGAGTGCCGCACCGGATGAGGCCGCTGCTAGAATATGCCGTCGGTTTCCACCCAGATCAAACCAAAGTAAAAATGCAGAAATCATTAAGCCCAGCGCTAGTAAGCTATCGGGAACAACAAAGCTTTTTTCCCAGTCATAATAGCCGTCAAAGTTTTTGATCAATGGTTTAAGGTCTTCAATTAAAAATAACTCGCCACTAAAAAACTGCCACCAGAAATAAACAATGCCCAACGAAGCACCAGCAAAAATCATGGCGAGCAAACGCTGATACTTTAACTGTTTAATACTCATGAATACTTGCCTTGGTGAAAGCCTGATCGATGGTGTTGAACACTCACGTACGCTAGTTTTCTTAGTTAACTTTCGGAGGCATAATACGAGGCTCCCAGCCCCACCATTCATGTTCACCTTCAGGTGTCGATTCTTTGGTTTTATTGATATCCCAAGTCACAAAGTAGTCTGGATTTTCAATATCAATATTACACTCTGCATTTTTATAATGACCTGCTGGTGCAATAAACCAAGCTTTCAAAGACGGAGGTAAAATAAAGATCGCTTTATCATTGTTCTTATCTAATTGAACGCTAATGCCTTCTTCTGCATCCACTGATACCACAACCCCAGATAATTGAGACTGTTTAATCAGCTCGCCATCGACATCAAAGTAGCTCAATCCAATTAAGCAGGTTTTATTGATCAGGTCTTCTAATTTCATAAGGGCCATCTTGCTCGTAATAAAACGCAGAGTGTAACACGACAAACGCATTACCCGACCTCAGGCGTTCACTTGCAATACAATTTTTCCTTCAACAGCACTCATTGCAAGCAGCTCATGTGCCTCTTGCGCGCGCGATAAGGGCAATACCTTTCCAATAACAGGTTTGACTTGCTTTGCCTTTAACATCGACAGCAACACCTCCATGTCATGCTGAAACGCTTCGGGGCGATTGCTCGTAAAGGTACGAATGTTATACCCCATAACAGACTTGGTATCATTTAAGACGCTCAACAACCCCGGAAAAGGCGCATTAGCCAAACTTTTTAATGCTGAAGGGAGGTGGAAACGACCCTTTTTTGTAATGGATGAAAAACCATAAGCGATCAACATTCCTCCCGCTCTAAGGGTGCGGTATGACTTCTTCCAATTCTTTCCGCCCACGGCATCAAATACCACGTCGATCCCTTGGGGCTGGAACTGTTTCATCACTTCGACAAAGTCTTCGTTGCAATAATCAATCGGCGTTACACCCATTTCAATTAATATCGCATGTTTAGTATTGGAGGCGGTGCCATATATTTTAATATCTCCGATCGTTTGGCAAAGCTGAATGAGTGCCGTACCTACCCCTCCAGCGGCACCATGAATCAGAATGGTGTCGCCCGTTTTCACTCGCGTAACATGCGTTAGCATCTGATACGCCGTTACATAATTTAAAACCATCGCCACGGTTTCAACATCGTCTAAGCCCTTAGGGCAATGCGCAACTCTATACTCCGGCGCGGTACAAAAATGTGCGTAACCACCGATCTCTGTGAGCGCGACGACTTTATCACCCACCTTAAAATCTTGTACGCTTGTGCCAATTGATTCAACTGTGCCAACCACGTCATAACCCGGCGTGGTACCTTTCGCTTTAAAACCGGGATAAGCACCTTCACGTAACAATATATCGGCAAAAGCAACACCAGCCGTACTGACTTTAATACAGATTTCATTTGCCTGAGGTATCGGTTTTTCTGCTTTAACGAGTGATAACACCGACGGTGCACCGCGTTTGGTAATAGTCACTTTCATCATGAGTCCCTTTAAAAATAGTGATAACTGCCTATCTCTGCTGTAAGCCACAGGCAGTAGATTTAAAGGCATTTTGCCATGCTAGACACATATTGAATAATTGATAGATTAGATACTATTCATTGATATAGACTATAAATGCTATCGATTATTAGCTCCCTAAAGGCTCAAAATATGAAACAGGTAGACTTAAACTTATTCGTAATCTTTGATGCGATTATGCGTGAACAATCTATCACCTCCGCCGCCGAGCAACTCGCGATGACGCAGCCATCTGTTTCTAATGCAGTCTCTCGCATGCGCCACGCTTGGAATGACCCCTTATTCGTGAAAGATGGCCGTGGTATTAAACCCACCCCGATGGCTGATCGTTTATGGCGACAGATAGGCGCACCATTAGAGAAAATTGCCGAAGCAGCCAATCAATATAAATTTGACGCTGCCACGGCTAAACGAACCTTTCGCATTGCACTCACTGATTTTGCAGTAGATATGTTGTGGTTGCCGCTCAGAGAAGTGATTGAACAAGAGGCTCAAGGCATTAATATTCATGCCATCCCCTATGCCGTTAATGCGAGCAGTTTATTAAAAGAGGCCGAAGCCGACCTGATCATAGACATCAGCCCAGACTCAGACCCTACATTATCTGCGACTAAACTGTTTGATAATGAATACGTCTGTGCGATGAGCCATCAGCACCCTTTGGCCGGTAAAGAATTAACGATGGATCGCTTTATTGCAGCCGATCATTTATTAGTATCATTGTCGGGTGAAGCATCTGGAGGCGTCGATGAAATATTAGCCAAACAAGGTTTAAAACGACGCATTGCTTGTACGGTTAATCATTTTTCCTGCATCCCGAAAATACTCACTAATAGCGAATTAATTACCATCATTCCTCGGCCCATTATTGACCATGCAATCAATACTAAAAATTTGTATATCACCCCACCGCCTTTCCAAATTTCACCCGCACCTATTTCAATGATTTGGCATCATCGTAATGATCGCGATTTAGGCTTAAAATGGTTGCGTGAGAATATTTTGAATATAGTTGCAGCAGAGATCGAAAAATCTAAAGCACGATTCAACTAGAATAAATATGGATACAACACTCGCTAGATCATATTCAATTTTGTGGCTTTTGTGACCGCTTCAGTTCGGCTACTAACATCAAGTTTTCTTAATAATTCTTGAACTTGAGCTTTAACCGTTTGATCACTTTTACTCAATACCTTGGCAATCTCCTTGTTACTCATACCCGTAGCCAACCATTTCAAAATTTCGGATTCTTTGGGTGTTAATGTTGGCACCTTACCGTTTTTTTCAGAGCTCGATAACTTGCTACGTTGATGGCTGCTATTGGATTCAACTATTTTAAAAAAAGTCTCCCCTGATAAAACCGTATCAAAAGCTTCTTCTAGCTCATCGGCGTCACTTTCTTTAAACAAAAAACCTTTTGCACCGTGATTAATACATTCATGCAAATATCTCGCATTAAAAAATGACGTGAGTAATATAACGGGAACTTTGAATGAAGCATTCATAGCACGCAGAAAATCCAACGCCGTCTCACCTTTCAAACTGTAATCACACAGTATCAGATCAAACTCGACCTTGTTGCCCAATAGTTTTATGGCCCCAGCAACGCTTTCTGTTGAGTGACTCACATCGTATCGATTTGAGGTATTAATCAGTGCGACCAAGCTTTTTCTAACCAGCGTCTGATCTTCAATTAATAATAACCTTTTTTTCATGATAAGAAGAACACACGTAGTTTTGTTGAGTTTATTAAGGCTAATGTTATTAAGTAGGGTAAGGTCATTTAGTAAGGTAAGCGCATCGACATTCTGAAACCTTCAGGGCTAGAGGTTGCAGTAAACGTTCCTAATAAGTTCTCGGCCCGCTCTTTTAATCCAGATAATCCATTACCAAAGCGCCATAGTTCATGGCAAATACCGTTGTCTTCGATATCTACCTGATAATGGCTTTCAAGCTTGTTCACTTTAATGTTAATTGATTCGGCTGAAGAATGGCGCATCACATTGGTGACACTCTCCTGACACGTTCTAAAAATAACTTCACCAATACGTGATGAACAAAGACCTGCAAAACCTTGAAATTCAACCTTTACTACAGGTTTGAGTATCCCACTTGAAAAAGTATGAATCGCTTCTTGCAGGTCGACACTATCATCACTTCGAAGTTGTAACACGGCCTGTCGCATTTCACTCATTAGCTGTTTAGTTAATTGTTGTGTTTCAAGTAATAATGGTGAGGCTTGGCTGCCTTGCATTTTAAGCAGTCGATTAAGGTTTACGATAACAACGGTCACCAAATGGCCGATTTCATCATGCAGGTTTCTGGCAACTTCTATTTTCGTTTCTTGCTCAACAATATCTCGCAGCATACCTTGGGTGGCTGAAAGTTCAGCTAGACTGATTTCCAGTAACTGCCGCCCCTTAAACTCACTTAACAATGAATGGAAAAGGGACAGCACTACAAGCTGACCGCCCAACAAGAAAACAAAAAAATACTCCCCAAAGATAACCAAGTTATGACTAAATATAAGACCATTAGAGATGGCAATAAGTGACAGACTTAACCTTAAGGGAGCGGCCCCCGCATGCACGCCGATAAGTATCAGTAACACATAACAAACGTAAGGGTCAGCCCCTAGCGTTATCGCTTCAAAATAAATCAAGGTGCTTAGACAATATAGGCAACTGATGAGCAACATCATGAGTCGATGAGCCATCTTATTTGTTAGGATATTCTGCTCTTTTAAGGGGTACAAAAATCTAAAATATACTGGAGCCGACATAAACAATACAAAGTAAACAATCATCAGGCCTAAAAGGTAGGCGCTGTAGTTTGTCTCAAGCAGTAAGTGTGTATAAACACTCGCGAGACACAATACTCCAAAGATTAAAACAGTAAATAAACGACGGTAAAACCCTACCGGCAACCAGTTCTTAAGCTTTTCAGTTTGTGTTTTCAATAATAAAAAGCTCAGCACTCAGTTCTCCAAAATAAAGTAGCGCTACCGTCATTTCACTTACACCTTAAGCTGACCTTACTGCTCATTACCTGGAGGGTGACGATTAAGAAAGTCTTCTAAGTACTCATTAAAGTCAGGTAGTTCGTGCGCGATCCAATGCGTATGCTCTTCAAATGTTGTTAACTCTAAATCCGGAATCCACTCGTCTAAGCCATCCAATAGTTTGGTTGAAAAGTATGGATCGTCTAAGCCCCACAAAACCATGGTTGGCGCACGTATCGTGAACATCGCTTTCTGAGTATCTGTAGGCCTTGGTTTAAATTCATCGGGGCTCGGTGGAAAAGACATAGCCCTATAATACGATTTCATACGAGCCCAGTTTCCTAATGGTGCCCAATTCTCTTTCAAAAGCCGGTTTTTTCTATTGTTATCGTAAAAATCACTCTCGAAAAGACTCTGATCAGATAAAATAATTTTTAAAAACTTCGCCCGATCAATAAAGCCATCACCCTGAGCATATTCCATGTATTCAGATTTTTCTTTTTGATCACCCTCTGGGTTGTTGTACTCTCTACCAAAAATATATGGATGTGGCGCATTTAAGATCACTAAACCGTTTAACATTTCAGGATATAAACTCGCAAAAACATATGATAAAACACCACCAAAATCATGCCCGACCAAGGTTAAGCTTTCATAATCTAAACATCGAACAACTTCTTTTACCTCTCTGGCCAGCTTAACAAAGTCGTATTCAGCAATGTCGTCAGGCTTAGAGGAATAGTGATGCCCTTTTAGGTCTAACGCAACGGCGTGGTACTCATCCCCAAGATATTCCAGCTGTTTTTCCCAAGCCCAGGAAAATTCTGGAAAACCATGAAGGAAAAGGACTAATTGACGCGGTTTTGCATCACTGGGTTTTTTACTAATACTGTAGTAATCCGTCGGCTGCTCATTGTGGTCATAAACAGTGATCATTGACTCTTCAAAACTGTCATTCCAATCACCATATATGCCCCATTTCAAATTCCTTTCTAAGCTCGCAGATGCTTCAAATTCATTTATTGCGCAATCAGGGTAACGGGATGCGTTAGCTTGACTGCAAAACATCACCAGAAAACTGGTGATAAGTAATACATAGTTCAATTTTTTCATGCTCTTAACTCTTTAATTTAAATGGTTTGTTGCTCTAAATCGATAAAAAATAATCGACAAAAATAACCATTAAAAGATCGCAAATGGCACAACAGAACGGAATAACCCAAATGGGTCAAATTGTAAGAAAAGAAGATAAAATGAGAACGGGTACGTTTATTCTGTGCCGTCTAAAGCAGGCGGATCTCAGAGAGCCGCAAGACATTCATATTGCATAACTTCGGCATAATACTTTGTTAGTTATTTGTACCGTATATGGCTTTTAGCTTATGGTGACGATGCTTAAATATGACTCGAAAGAAAGGCTTTAAAAAGTACCCCATAAACCTTAATTTACTTTTATAATCTACAAGGTCTTTTACCTTTGAGCCTGCACCAGATTTAACAATTGAACGCGTATGATTCCATTCTTTATGCATGAATGTTTTTGACGTTTCACTAAACCCAGATTCACTTACGTCACTAAATTTAAAGCTATGAGAGTCTATGGGTATTAAGCCAAATAACGTCACTCGACTATTGAAGAGCCTTTCGCCAACCGGCCACTCACTTATTGGTTTGGTGCGCCACTGTTTCGGTGCTGACATATTTATATACGGTGCCAATTCACGGTTTACGCCGTTGATACTTAATAACTCTACATACAGTTTTTCTGGCACTTCAGATAGATTTGATTCTATTTCAAACTTGGGCACAAATACTCCTTTGCCGCCACTAACGCTCCGATTTTGTTCCGAGACAATAACTCAGCCCGACGCCCTCCTCTCACCTATTTAGCGAAAATAGCGCTAACCGCCTCTTTTTGCTGAACGCACAACTATGGGCTCAGAACTCACTTGTTTATAAATTGTGTATGGCAGAACAATCACATCGCCTATAAACGAGAAAACCGAATCGATACCCACATATTCAAAATCACCTTTGGAACTTTTTGGATCTGCGCTTGAATTCGGCGTGCCATTTAATTTACACCAATTGTATTCAACACCACTAAAAATATAGTCAATATCCTTACAATATGAACCTTTCATGACTAAGCCATCTTCTGCGTTATTGAGCGTATAAACAGTCGAACAACCAGTAATTACGAAGTAAATCAAAACAATGAAAATATAACGCATAGTGTAAAGTCTTTACCCTAATTTAAAAACTAATCTCAGCCTAGCACACCAATTCACTCATCAGCTAGCGCGATTTTCGTTACACTATGTTGCTACGAAGCAACCAATTATAACCCTTGGTAAATTTGACTTTACCGCCACTTTCCACAATTTCTCCATGAGCCATGATGACCTTTTCAAATGGCCATTCCATAATTTCTTGGTACGAAGCTAATAGTGCAGCTTTATCTTTTGAGGCTATCTTTTCAGCTAAAGTTGGACCCAATTTTTTATAAGAACCTAATAAAAAAGTAACGCATTTTGTAAGAAAATGACTCTTACGGCCAATGTTATACGCCGTATCGGTAAGCACCAATGTTTGACTGGCCTTGTGAAAAAAAACGACCTCATTGATTAATCGGGCCCCTTTCAACTCCATCACAGCAAAGCCATGAAAATATTGTAGCGCCACACACCCTGCCCATTCTTTCGGTGCTGTTTTCTCTAAAACGTTTACCTTTACTAAATTCTTGTATTTTTCCTCTAACCCAGAAGCAACATACACCTTTGCAGATGAGAACGCGCTAACACAAGCTTCGAGATATAAGTGGTGCATTAGATTTGGTGCAACAATATAACTGACCGTACCTAATTTATTTAGCTCATTAACTAATTCGTCATTTAGTTTGATTGGAGAAATTAACATAATACGATTATCTTTTAATCGAACAACCGTCATTCTAGTGCCCACTTCAAGCCCGTTGTATTTCTGCGCCTGCTCAGCCACCCAAAGATCGTTACTTATATTTTTGAGTATTATTTCTTCCATGACATTCAATCCTGTTATTTACGGCAAAGAAGTGGAAACAATGCCAGTTCCTTATACTGCAACTATACTATCAAACAATCTGTTCTTATTTATATTCACTTCACCAGCGTAGTGAGGCAGCAGAATGAGTAAACAACAAAATATTCACGGTTTATGGCACAGCCGATGGTTATTTATTCTTGCGGCGACAGGCTCTGCAGTTGGGCTAGGTAATCTCTGGAAGTTTCCTTACATAACGGGAGAAAACGGCGGTGGTGCATTTGTTTTAGTGTATTTATTTTGCATCTGCCTTGTCGGTATCCCCGTCATGATTGCGGAAGTTATGCTGGGAAGGGCGGGACGGCAGAGCCCAATTAATGCGATGACCGCACTCGTAAAAAAACAAAATATTAGTAATGGCTGGGTAGCCATTGGCTGGATGGGCGCATTGGCAGGTTTCTTAACCTTATCGTTCTATTCTGTTATTGCTGGATGGGCATTAGATTATATTTTTAGTATGGCCAGCGGCGTATTTAAAGACGTTAGCTCTGAGCAATCTGGAGTGATTTTCTCTTCTTTGTTAGCCAACCCAGCAACACTCTTGCTCTGGCATAGCCTCTTTATGCTTCTTACCCTCTATGTTGTGGCTAGAGGCGTAAATGAGGGAATTGAAAAAGCCATCCGTATATTAATGCCCGTACTATTTATACTCCTAGGCTTACTTTTAACCTATGCCTTCACCTTGGATGGTTTCACTCAAGGGTTTGCCTTTCTCTTTAGTTTTGATTTTAATAAATTAAGTAGCGAAAGTGTCATTGTGGCACTAGGACACGCATTTTTTACCTTGAGCTTGGGCTTAGGGGCGATCATGGCATACGGCGCATATATGCCCGAGGATGCCAGTATTGGTAAAACGGTTTTAATCGTGGGAACCCTTGATACTCTTGTGGCTTTAGCAGCGGGCTTGGTTATTTTCTCGATTGTATTTACCAATGGCTTAGAACCAAGTTCAGGCCCAGGCTTGTTATTCCAAACTTTGCCGATCGCTTTTGGTCAAATGCCATTCGGCACGCTATTTGGCAGTTTGTTTTTCATTTTAGTCGCCTTTGCAGCATGGAGTTCATCTATTTCACTCGCGGAACCCATCGTGGCTTGGGCAGTAGAAAGCCGTGGTATAAGCCGACACAAAGCTGCATTAATGATCGGTATTACTGCTTGGGTACTGGGTATTGGTACGGTGTTCTCTTTTAATATTTGGTCTGATTACACGGTGTTTGGAAAAACGTTTTTTGATAGCCTCGACTTTTTAACTACGAATATCATGCTGCCTTTAAGTGGTTTATTAATTGCGATTTTTGTCAGCTGGATCATGCGTGATTCCGATATCGCGCAAGAAGTACGTATGGAAAACCCAACACTCTATAAATTATGGCTATTGATATTAAGGTTCATCGCTCCCATCGCTATTTTGGTGGTACTTGTTAATGGATTGCTTTAGCTGGTAGAAGTTTAGGTCTACTAAGTATGTATATGTTTGAAATATAAACCAATGGCAGGGTAGGGTAATACCTGACCGTTTTGACTTCCCCATGTCTTGCTCTTATTTATATCCCCTCTTAAAACCGAGCATCTCCTATCTACTATCTACTATCTACTATTAGCATGATTCAATAACGGTTCAACCATCATTTTTTTACACACTTGCTTGGCCGTATAGCTGTTGAAGTTAATGTACTCTTGATCTTATCGCTAAAGTCATCAGACTCCCAAACCTTCAAGATACTGTCTAATGAACCATCTTGACAATGTTCATACATCGCATCGTGAACATTACAGTTTGCAAGTTTTTCTAGCGTATTTCGGTCGAATTCACAAAGCCGAGCCATTTCAAAACGAATCAATGCTGCATCCTCAAATATTTCATCAACACAGTACTTACATGAGTCATGCTGGTCATGGGAGAACGAGTATTTTTCTACTCGCCATGCAAAACCTCTAATGGCCTGCGCCAACCCTGACATCCATTCTTCTTCGGACTCTGCTAAGCGCGATATCTCTTCCACCCACTTATCTTTAAAAATGAAATCTTCTCCATGACTGACGTGTCGTTCAAGTTCGGAGAATAGTACATCTAACCTTTCATATATCTCCCGCCTCCTTTGTAGATTAACTTGGTCAAGCTCAGCCTTTTTATCCATTCGGTCGAAGGCACGCTTTACAAAGAAAGCTGCGATGCTGACAAGTGCAGTGATGATAATAGAAAATAAAATTTCAAATGGAATTGTCGGCATAAGCCATCCCCCTATTTCAAGTTATTTCCCTTCATTACTCAACGCCCCCAAAGCCACGTAATAATCTTGATTTATTACACGCTATCCTTGGTCAGACCTTTCTAAATCTTTTATCAATCTAGGGATATAACTTTCACGGTCAGCACTGAGTCGATGATTATCTGCAACATCAAGAATATTAGAAATTTCAGCTATAAATGTTTTTAATGCTCCAACTCTTTGCTTAAACCACGAGTCATCTGAGTCGTCTTTGCTTTCTTCATTCAAAATGACTCGTTTCCCAGGGTGACTATAAAATGGTTCAGGCGGAACATGCGGAACAATGTCTCCAAAATTAACCACTCGATAATGTGGACCAATAACCTTTCCATTTAATTTTTTTCCGAATGCTCCGTTACCAGGTCTTGGGCTTGCATAAGTATATATGCCATATACATCATATTTATTTTCTAAAAGCATGCCGGCATATAGGGAGCATAATGCCCCTCCTAGACTATGACCTGTAATCCATATTTTCTTATTTTGTGAAGCTGCGTCATCTAGAAAATTAGTCAGGCCAATCACTGCAGGAAATAAAGCGTCTTGAAACCCTTCATGAGCTTTAGTGTCGATTAATGGACCAGGATCATAAACCGCTTGAAAATTAGCAAACCAATCTTTCAAAGACTCACTACCTCGAAAGACCACCACGATATTGTCGTTATTAGACATTACATAGTACTGAGTATCTATATCAGGTTTTTTAACAACACTTTTAAATCCATCAAGACTATAACCCCAATTTTGAACGATTGAAGCAATCTTTACTTCGTCCTTTTCATAAGCTAAATCACAAGCAATAGCCAACGACAATGAGGTCTTTTCGTCATAAACCTCTGATTGAGTAATTCCCTGAAACTTGTCATAGTAATTCATAATTTAATCCCTTTATAATATGAAGTGTTCTGAGTTTAAGCATATGGTTATCAACCATTACTCTATTTATATCAAACTCAATAAGCTATCTACCACCAAACTTTTAATCCCATTAGATATTCTTTCCGCTCTTACTTTTGCTTGAACTGAAAGTTTATGGAACTGCATTTTATTCAAGTCAATCACATCCTCCATCAGCTCCCTCAATTCATCATTTGTCAGTTGGCCAAGTGCTCTCAACTTAATGAATTCTTCAGTGAGTTCACCTATATGCTTAATAAAAACTCTGTTATCACCCTTTGCCTCGTTAATAAGGTTTTTAAGCTCATCTCTTGCAAAATCTACAGAACCGTCGAGTAAGGTATCTAAAAATTCACTCATACCAGCCATAGTAATTCACTCCTATTTAGATTCTTCGAGTTTTAGTTGCTCTGTTGAAATCGCAATATCAAACGCTGTTTTAAGTACTTCCCATTTTGCGATACAGTACCCTTTAGTCAAGCAACCAGTCAGTGCATCCTGAGTCTCCCCCTGCTCTCTTGGAGAGCAAGAATCACCTTCATATTTATTTTTTGCGTATCTCAACTTAATTTCAGAGAGTGTTTCTTCAATAATCATCAGCTGAGAAGCAGTATCCTTATTAAGGCTTTTACCTTTCTCGTACTCATATGCTTTCGCACTAGAAAGTATGAAGCCATCAATTGATGAGAGTGAATTACTGCCATTTACTGTGCTCTTTTGACATGAGCCAAAGAAAATTTTGGTCTCTCCCTTCAAATCAGTCAGGTTTTTATAAGATAGTGAGTCATAGTAAGACACCATATGAACACAGCCACTAAGGCTTAGAAAAATTACTATCCCGATACTAAATTTTTTATATGCCATATTGTTTAAGCTCCTTGTTTCGTTGATTTACTGCATGTTAATCATCTAACACTTCAGTCACGTATCAATTCATTAAACTTGATCGATTGCTTACAACGCACTCCTTTATAGATTTTCTCGCAAGATAGAGCCAACCTGACACAGCATGCTTATGAAAAAATAATACGGTGAGACTTTAGTACAATTTTAAACGGTAGGATATTTACATCAGAGCAGAGCAATCCTTGCCAAAAATTGAATGTTTTTATAAAAATAGCAAAACATTTGAATCAAGTGACATCCATAACACCTAAAACAAGTATTAACTTAAAAAATAGACCCTTATTAGTCTATTTACAATTTTATTAAGCCTTACTACATAGCATCACGTTTAGAAAAATAACGGCATAGAATTCAATTAAAGTTTTAAAGAAATGGAATTTAAGAGGGGGTTTGATTACACCCATGAATAGGCATTCATGGGTGTAATCAATTAATCTAGTTCAAATATTTAATCGAGCTTAATTAATCACTACTAACAATAATATTTGGAAAGGCATGACGTTCATCTACCGCTTCTTGAGATAGCTTTGCAGCAACCTTTCTAGCAATATCCTGATATAACAGTGCGACTTCGCTATCCGGTTCAGCAACAACGGTTGGGGTACCGGCATCGGTTTGTTCACGAATCGTTTTGTGCAAAGGCATTTTACCCAGTACTTCGGTATCAAATTGCTCGGCAATACGCTCACCGCCGCCTTCACCGAATAAAGCTTCGTGATGTCCGCACTCACTACAAATATGCACGCTCATATTTTCAATCACACCAAAGACCGGAATATTCACTTTACGGAACATTTCGATGCCTTTTTTGCAATCAAGTAAGGCTATATCTTGGGGCGTAGTGATGACAACAGAACCACTCACGGGAATTTTTTGCGACATCGTTAGTTGAATATCGCCAGTACCCGGCGGTAAATCAATGATTAAGTAATCAAGATCATTCCACTTGCTTTGCGTCAGCAATTGCTGCAAAGCACCACTAACCATCGGGCCACGCCAGATCATCGGGGTATCATCAGTGACTAAAAAGGCCATCGACATCACTTGGACACCGTACTTTTCTAATGGTACGAAAAATTTATTGTCGACCGTTTGTGGGCGAGTACCTTCAGGAAAACCAAGCATCATGCCTAAGCTGGGGCCATATATATCAGCATCTAACAAGCCAACCGATGCACCTTCTTTGGCAAGGGCTAAGGCTAAATTGACTGAAGTCGTACTTTTACCAACGCCGCCTTTACCTGATGCAACAGCGATAATATTTTTTACATTCGAAAGGCTTTTAAGGTTGTTTTGAGTTTTATGCACTGCAACTTTGGTTGTAACCTGTACGTCTACACTTTCAACACCTTCGACATACTCAAGATTAGTGGTCAAAATTTGTTTCATTCCGCCCGTTATATTTTCACACGCATAAGGCATTTCAATTTTTAGTACGACCTTGCCTGCATCACACGATAATGATTTCACAGCTTTGATCGCGTAGAGATCCTTGTCTAGATAAGGGTCTGAGTAGCATTTAACCGCTTCTTCTAATTTACTCTCACTTACTAATGACATATTTTGTTTTCCTAGCAATCAAACAAAAGCTAATCAGTTAACTTAGGTTCATTATAATGAAATAAAGAAAAATAGAGATCTCTTTGAAGAAAATAACTATGGTATTGATTAAGGAAACAGAGAGAATTCTGTTCCAAGTGTATGCGACGACCTATGATCGTTTGTCAACTAAGGCATGGTACAAGACCATGCCGAAGATTCAACCCAAATTTAAAATAAAACTCGGGCAGTTAAACCTAAATAATCAACATCTTGTTCAACAATTGTATATTCCGCTTCTAAAGCGAATTTGTCGGCTAATCTAATACCACCGCCAAAACCGTAACTCAATCCAGTATCATCTTCACTGACAGAGATTAAAGAAGTACTTGCCTCAATCTCTTCTTTAATGAGGCCGAGTTTCACAAGAAAATAGCCTTTCCCTTCTGAACGAAAAGTCCCATAAGCAGCCATTGTGGTGACATCCATATCCACAGTTGTACCAAGAACAGAGTAATCTGCCGACCCTGTATTATATTCAAACTCTAAAGATAAGTTTTGGCCAAAGTCATACCCCAGCTGAACTCCAAAAGGAGTTGGGTCATCAGCCCCATCTAAGTCAACCATAAATGAGCCAGCCTTTATACCAACATACATCTGACCTTCATCAGCTTGTGCAACACAGCTGAATGCACTAACAGATAATGCAACAAGTGCTACTTTCGTAAATACGTTCATTTTTTTTCCTAAATTTAATAATTCAGCCCTAATTTAAAACGCGCAGCCTAAAACCAAACATAGTAATTAGCGCTTACAGCTACTTCCATATTAACCAAAACAAAACTGGAAACGGCTAGTTCATTTCTTCTTCAGAAGGTTGCTTCCACTGGTTTAAAGACATATTTTCAATTTTCACCCCCCCCATATAACTGAACATATTTTTAAGGAGCGCCTCATCCGTCTCAAAACGATCTTCAATATTGATCATAAATGTTCCACCTGAAGCCCCCGTAACAGATTGATCAATCAAAGGAATAATTGGTCCAGCTCTTAATAAATCGTCATCAACTCGGTCTACAACATTTGCATCAATATGACCTAAATACATTGTTGTATTTTCAGGAACAGTAATAGCACTGTATAGAGGGACAGCAAACGAACCTACAAATGGGAATAAACCACTTTGTGCAAAAAGCTCTCTAATTACATAGTCACCAGGCTTTAACTGGAAACTCACTACGTACTCATTAAAAGTTTCATCGACGCTTTTATAAGCCTCATTCACCTCAAACGAATATTTCTCTCCACCTTCCTCACCATTTTCTTCCGCCCAAATAAACGCATACTTAAGCTCAGGCTGATAATTGGTATTCTTTTCATTTGAAATTTTCACGGTGAAAAAACCAATAGATTCTTTACTTGTATCTATTGCACTAACATCATTTGAAAGCGGTGCATTCTTAATTGACGCACAACCACTCATAAGCATAAATGCTGTAATCATTAAAAATGTAAACACTCTACTTATCTTCTGAAATTCCATTTTTTATCCTTTAAATTCTTAGTTCAATAAAGTTGCGCGCGGAAGATACTAGAAAAACCTCAAGAAAAACATTAAAGAGCACACGAAAAACAACTTTCCCACCTCATCAGGATGAAAAATGTGCAATAGACAGGTATCATAACGCCGTTTTTTAATTGAAAGAGATGATAATTCTGTGCGAAAGATTCTAGTAACGAGTGCTCTGCCCTACGCTAATGGTCCAATACACTTAGGCCACCTGCTAGAATACATTCAAACTGATATTTGGACGCGCTTCCAAAAATCTCGTGGCGAGCAATGCACGTATGTCTGTGCTGATGATGCACACGGCACGGCGATTATGCTAAGAGCTGAAAAAGAAGGCATTACACCTGAGCAGCTTATTGAGCGTATTAGCACTGAGCACCAGCAAGACTTTTCAGATTTCTTAATCTCATTTGATAACTATCATTCTACGCATTCGCCTGAAAACAAAGCTTTTTCTACATCTATCTATGAAGCATGTTTGGCAGAAGGAAAAATTGAAACCCGCAGTATCACTCAAGCATTTGATCCTGAAAAAGGCTTATTTCTAGCCGACCGATTCGTCATTGGTACTTGTCCAAAGTGTAAGGCTGAAGGTCAATACGGCGATAACTGTGAAGTTTGTAGTGCAACATATAATCCTATGGATTTAATTAACCCTACTTCAGCGATTTCAGGCGCGACACCTGTAGAGAAAGACTCCGAGCACTTCTTTTTTAAGTTGTCTGATTTTTCAGATTTCTTAAAAGAATGGACCCGCAGCGGCACACTGCAACCTCAAATCGCGAACAAATTAGCAGAATGGTTAGATGCAGGTTTGCAAGACTGGGATATCAGCCGAGATGCGCCTTATTTTGGCTTTGAAATTCCAAATCAACCTGGCAAGTATTTTTATGTGTGGCTCGATGCACCGATTGGCTACATGGCAAGCTTTAAAAGCTTATGCGACAAACGTGACGACCTAAACTTTGATGACTATTGGAAAGCAGGTTCAGACACAGAGCTTTATCACTTTATTGGTAAAGACATCGTTAACTTTCACGCCTTATTCTGGCCAGCTATGCTGAAATGTGCGGGCTACCGTACGCCGAGTGCGGTTCATGCGCATGGCTTTGTGACCGTTAATGGAAAAAAAATGTCGAAGTCTCGTGGCACCTTTATTAAAGCGCGCACCTATCTTGAGCATTTAGACCCTGAGTATTTACGTTATTACTTTGCCGCGAAACTAACAAATAATGTAGAAGACTTAGATTTGAATCTTGACGATTTTGCGCAACGCGTGAATTCTGACTTAGTCGGCAAAGTCGTGAACATCGCCAGCCGATGCGCTGGGTTTATTACGAAACGCTTCGACGGTAAATTAGCCGCTGAATGCAACGAGGAAGAATTACTCGCTAAGTTTACCGCTGCAGGCGATGAAATTGCTGAGTTATATGAAACACGTGAATTTGGTAAGGCTATTCGCAAAATCATGGAATTAGCAGACTTAGCAAACCAGTATATTGATGAAAAAGCACCGTGGGTCGTTGCGAAAGAAGAAGGTAAAGATGCTGAGCTACAACAAATTTGCTCAAACGGCATCAACATGTTCCGCCAATTATTAACCTACCTCGCGCCAGTATTACCTTCAATGGTTGAAAAGACGGAAGCTTTCTTAAATGTGAAGTTAACCTGGGCTGCGCGTACAGAAATATTGCTAGACCACAGCATCAATAAGTTTAAACCCATGATGACTCGGGTAGATCTTAAGAAAATTGACGTAATGTTGGAAGCATCTAAAGAAGCGGTTACCGCTGAAATGCAATTAGGTAAAAAACCTGAAAGCGAGCAAAAATCAGATTTTCCGGGTGGTGAAGCAATAGCGCCTGAAATTGAATTTGATGATTTTGCAAAGGTTGACTTACGCGTTGCGCTTATTAAAAACGCTGAGCATGTTGATGGTGCGAAAAAGCTACTTAAGCTAACCTTAGACTTAGGCACAGAGCAGAAGCAGGTATTCTCGGGCATTAAATCAGCGTATCAACCTGAAGACTTGATCGGCAAACTTACCGTGATGGTCGCGAACCTAAAACCGCGAAAAATGAAGTTCGGCATGTCTGAAGGCATGGTATTAGCTGCAGGCCCTGGCGGAAAAGAGATCTGGTTGCTAGAACCACATGAAGGCGCACAGCCTGGCATGCGAATAATGTAATCGATGAACAAACATTACGATGTAATTTATAAAATACAAGAGCATTAGAAGCGCTTATGAGTGAATATTTGCTGATTTTAGTCAGCACCATACTAGTCAACAATTTCGTATTGGTGCAGTTCTTAGGGTTGTGCCCATTTATGGGTGTGTCCAATAAGCTGGAAACAGCAATGGGCATGTCATTAGCGACAACTTTTGTACTGACACTTTCTTCAGTATGTAGCTATCTTGCTTTTGAATACTTATTACAGCCATTAGGCTTGGAATACTTACAAACGATCACCTTTATTTTGGTGATTGCGGTCGTGGTTCAATTTACTGAGATGGTTGTGCGTAAAACAAGCCCGTTGCTTTATCGTGTTTTAGGTATTTTCTTACCGTTAATCACCACTAACTGCGCAGTTTTAGGCGTTGCCTTATTGAATATCAAAAAACAAAATGGCTTTGTCGAATCTATTCTTTATGGCTTTGGCGCCGCGCTTGGTTTTTCATTGGTATTGATTTTATTTTCAGCCATGCGTGAACGCATAGCCTTTGCTGATGTGCCACAAGCCTTTAAAGGCTCTGCCATTGGAATGATTACGGCCGGTTTGATGTCATTAGCCTTTATGGGCTTTACTGGTTTGGTGAATATCTAGATGAGTGTCATTGTTACGGCAATACTTGCATTGTTAGGGCTAGCAGCTGTGTTCGGCGCCTTATTAGGTTTTGCTTCAATTCGGTTTAAGGTTGACGGCAACCCAATCGTTGATGAAATTGACAGTCTGCTGCCACAAACTCAATGCGGTCAATGCGGCCACCCTGGCTGTCGCCCATACGCAGAAAGCATTGCAGACGGTGGCGATATTAATAAGTGCCCTCCTGGTGGTGAAGCGACAATTCAAGCACTCGCTGAATTATTAGATGTTGAAGCCACGCCATTAGACTCGGAACATGGTGAAGAAATTCCTAAGCAGGTGGCAATCATCCGTGAAGACGAATGCATTGGCTGTACTAAGTGCATTCAAGCCTGCCCTATCGATGCTATTTTAGGTTCAGCAAAACATATGCATACCGTCATCGCCTCAGAATGTACCGGCTGTGATTTATGTGTTGAACCCTGCCCTGTCGATTGTATTGATATGGTGCCTGTTGACCAAGGCTTAGCGGCCTGGCATTGGAATTCTCCTAAGGATCAAAACATCATCGCCACAGATAAAATGGGTTTAGTTGCCGAAGGAGCTAATTTGTCATGAGCACTTCGTTTAAATCTGCACCTAGCTCAACTCTTAGTTCAAAGATTATCAGCACACGCACAATTTATGATTTTCATGGTGGTATTCACCCTGAAGAAATGAAAGGATTATCGAATCAAACACCGATAGTGCAACCCCCGATTCCTCCCAAGCTTGTACTACCTTTACAACAGCACATAGGAAAACCAAGCCAGCTTATTGTTGAGCTGGGTCAGCGTGTTTTAAAGGGACAAAAACTAGCCGATGCGGATGGCATGATTAGTGTCGCACTCCACGCACCGACCTCAGGCATCATAGATAGTATTATCGATCACCCAATTGCTCACCCTTCTGGTGAAAGTGGTGCTTGCATCGTACTTATTCCTGACGGTAAAGACGAATGGTGCGAATTAGAGCCGTGTGAACATTACGAACATCTGAGTGTGAGCAAAATCCAAGCTAAAGTACGCGAGGCTGGTGTTGCGGGCATGGGCGGTGCGGGCTTTCCAACTGAAGTAAAACTACACCCCCCTCATCATGACAAAGTTGCGACCTTAATTTTAAATGCAGCGGAATGTGAGCCTTATATTACTGCTGATGACCGTTTAATGCGCGAACGAGCGGATGAAGTTGTTCAAGGCATGGAAATCATGGCTTATGCACTTCAACCTGGCGAATGCATCATTGGCATTGAAGATAACAAACCTGAAGCGATTGCAGCATTACGTGAAGCGGCAAAAGAAACAAATATTGACGTCTGCGTGATACCTACAAAATATCCTTCAGGTGGTGAAAAGCAGATCATCAAAATTCTGACCGATAAAGAAGTTCCCAACGGTCAAATTCCTGCTGATATCGGCGTTATGTGTCAAAATGTTGGAACCGCCGCTGCGATCTATCGAGCGGTACGTTTTGGTGAGCCTTTAATCTCCCGTGTCACCACGCTAACTGGAGAAGGTATTCAGCAACCCGGTAACGTAGAAGCTTTACTTGGTACCCCAATCGATTGGCTTTTATCTCAGTATGGCTTTCAAGCAAATAAGACTGAAAGACTCATTATGGGTGGTCCGATGATGGGCTTTACACTCAAGCATATTGAAACCCCGATTGTAAAAACTACTAATTGCATTCTCGCACCAACGCATAAAGATTTACCGCCACCACCGCCAGCACAAGCCTGTATTCGTTGTGGACTGTGTGCAGATGTATGCCCCGCAGTGTTATTACCTCAACAGCTATACTGGTTCTCGCGCGCACAGGAATATGACAAAGCAGAACATCATAATTTATTCGATTGTATTGAATGTGGTGCTTGCTCTTATGTTTGTCCGAGCTCCATTCCTTTAGTGCAATATTATCGACATGCGAAAGGTGAGATAAAACAGCAAAAGCAGGATCAGCTTAAATCTGACCAAGCTCGTGAGCGTTTTGAAGCAAGGCAGTTCAGGCTCGACCGCGAGCAAGCTGAAAAAGATGCGAAACGAAAAGCACGCGCTGAGAATGCCGCTAAAGCTCAAGCAGCAAAAAAGGCGGCTGAAGCTGTCGATGCTGGTACAGAAACTCAAGCTAATACAGCATCAGATGATACTACCGATACTAAAAAGGTAGCCATTCAAGCAGCCTTAGATAGAAGTAAAGAAAAAAGCCAAGCAAACAATGCATCCAAACCTGAAGAAGTGATTGATATTGATGCCTTGAAAACGGCTTGGGACAAGACACAAGCCAAACTCGATAAAATGCATGATGCACTAGACGATGCAAAAGTAAATAATCCCGACCAAGTTGATAAGCTGACACGTGCCGTTGAGAAAAACCAAATGCGCGTAACGCAAGCAAAGCAAGCATGGCAAAAAGCGTCTGCCAGCCAAAATACAGAAGCAGAAACAAAAATTGAACCAGCTGCTGAAGCTGAAAAACCAGACATAGAAGCACTCACAACGGCATTAGAAAAGGCACAATCCAAGCTCGATAAAATGCAAGATGCGCTCGATAATGCCCAGCCTGAGCAGGTTGAAAAGCTCACACGAGCGGTTGATAAAAACAAAGTACGAGTAAACCAAGCCAAACAAGCATGGGAAGACGCATCAGCTAGCCAAATAGCTAAGGTTAAAATAAACGCCGAAGCAGTAACCGAAGCTGAGAAGCAATCTGACATAACGGAACAACCAGATGTTGAAGCACTCGAATCAGCCCTAGATAAAGCACAATCTAAACTCGAAAAAATGCAAGACGCACTCGAAAACGCTCAACCTGAGCAAGTTGAAAAGCTCACGCGAGCGGTTGAAAAAAATAAAGTACGTGTTCAAGCAGCAGAAAATGCACTTAAAGCAGCAACCAGTGCAACTAAACAAAATGGTGAACAATAATGGCGCTTCTTACTCTTAGTTCACCCCATGCGAAAGGCCCGCAACGCACCTCAGTGATGATGCGCTGGGTCATTGCAATGACGCTACCTGGTTTGCTACTCCAAACGCTATTTTTTGGTTGGGGAAACCTACATAACGTACTTTGGTGCACTCTCGTCGCGATTATTTCTGAGGTGATTGTACTCAAAATACGCAAGCGCCCAATTGGGTTTTATCTGAATGATTACAGCGCGGTAGTAACGGCTGTATTATTAGGTTTGGCGCTACCACCATTTGTGCCATGGTGGGTATCACTCGTCGCAACCTCCTTTGCTATTATTTTTGCCAAGCACCTCTATGGAGGCATGGGTTATAACCCTTTTAACCCTGCCATGGTCGGTTATGCACTGGTTCTCGTGTCTTTTCCTGTTGCGATGACGACAAACTGGGCAATGCCCTTACCTTTACTTGAACAACCTGCCACGTTCCTTGAAACACTCGGTATTATCTGGGGTCAAACACCTATTCCCGATGCGCTTACCGGCGCGACACCACTAGATACTTATAAGCATGAAATTGCTCATTCACTTTCTGATGCTGTATTAACCAACCCTATTTTCGGTAGTGGCTTCTCACTTGGCTGGGAATGGGTAAATGCTGCATTTTTAGCCGGAGGCATTGTTCTAATCGCGCTCAAGGTTATCCCTTGGCAAACACCAATAGGCTTATTACTTGGTTTAGCGATTCCAGCAGCACTACTCGGGCACGATGCAGATCAAACAGCACCAATTTTATTGCACCTCACTTCGGGTGCAACCATGCTTGGGGCCTTTTTTATCGCAACAGACCCGGTCACATCTTGTACCACTACTCGCGGTCGATTTATCTACGGCTTCGGTATTGGTTTATTAACGTACATTATTCGAGCTCACGGTAGTTACCCTGATGCCATTGCCTTTGCAGTATTATTAATGAATTTTGCTGCACCCCTAATTGATGTCTATACCCAGCCCCGTACCTATGGATATGTTGATTCGAAGCGTGGGCCTAAGGCAAAAGAGAAAAATTAGTATGAAAGTTGAAGACGATAAAACACAAGACCACGCTGAAGAAGCGGTCAACGAAACGATGGCGCAATCCATCATTCGTTCGATAATCGGCTTAAGTATCTTTGCTGTCGTCACTGCAGGCCTGATTGCGATTACGCAAGTGAGCACCAAAGACATCATTTTGGAGCAAATAAAAATCGCACGCTCTAAAGCCTTATTAGAGATTGTTCCATTAAGCGAGCACAACAATGACATGCTTGCCGATAGTTTTTGGCTCGAAGCCACACAGTCACTTGGCTTAGGCGAAAAGTCAGAAGCGTTTATTGCTAAACAGGATGGCGTGCCCACCACACTTATTTTACCTGTTGTCGCACCTGAAGGTTATTCTGGCCCCATTCGTTTAATTGTCGGCATCGATAGCTCTGGCACAATTAAAGGTGTGCGCGTAATCAAACACAAAGAAACACCTGGCTTGGGCGATAAAATCGACCTAAAGAAATCTGACTGGATTTTAGGTTTTGAAGGTAAGTCGTTGCTTAATACTTCAACTGAGCAATGGAAGGTTAAAAAAGATGGTGGAGAGTTTGACCAACTTACTGGCGCAACCATCACACCAAGAGCCATTGTTAAGGCTCTACATCAAGCATTAATATTTTATCGTGAACATCAAACAGTACTTTTAAGCACTAAAACTGAGATAGCCCCGAATTTTCAACAGAACACGCTTCAGCAAACAGGTGGAAAATAATATGGCCGATGCCGAATTAAATACCATTATCAAAAATGGTTTATGGAGCAATAACCCAGCGCTGGTTCAAGTATTAGGCTTATGCCCTTTACTGGCCGTAACGGGCACGGTTGTTAATGCTTTAGGCTTAGGGCTCGCCACGACCTTAGTATTATTAAGCTCGAATGTAGCGGTTTCACTTATACGGAACTTTGTCGCTGATTCAGTCCGTTTGCCCGCATTTGTAATGATAATTGCAGCATTAGTCACCTGCGCTGAATTACTAATGCAGGCATTTACCTACGAGCTATATGAAATTCTCGGTATCTTTATTCCATTAATTGTCACCAACTGTGCCATTTTAGGCCGAGCGGATGCATTTGCCTGTAAGAACCCAGTATTTCCTGCCGCAGTAGACGGCTTTATGATGGGTTTAGGCTTTATGGCTGTGCTGTTAGTTTTAGGCGCGCTCAGAGAAGTCATTGGCCAAGGTACGTTATTTACCGGCATGAATTTAATCTTTGGCGATATGGCGCTCACTTGGGAAATACAGGTATTTACTGACTACCCCAACTTCCTGTTTGCCATATTACCACCCGGTGCATTTGTCGGGATGGGTTTAATTATTGCATTCAAAAATATTATTGATCAGCGTATTGAAGCCAGTAAAATCAAAGACAAAACAGATACAACAACCAGTAGTAAACGCGTTCGTGTAACAGGTAATGTAGCTTAGATTATAAATTTGGCTCATTTTTAGAGAAATGATGCAGACTGATTCACGTATCACTCACCCCATACTTGCTCAAGCGCTAGCAGCTTTGTAGGATAGGGCTTGGTCGCGAATTGCCGCATGATAAAGATTTAGAAGGATTCTGGAGAGTACAATGAAGAAATTAAGTATTATTTTAGTCATCGCGGCAACCATGCTAATCGGCGGTTGTTCTAGTTTTCAAAAAGAACGCGATCTGGAGATGTACATTGTTGGCGGCGCTTTAAGTTATATCATTGGTAAGCATGTGTGTCGTCATAGTGAGTTTGATGAAATGTGCGGTGTTGGTGCAGCAGCGACATTTGTTCTTTGGTACTAGTTTTAAGTACAGGTAGATAGAAAGCTTTTAATAAAAAAATCAGTACCTGTAAGTTTCCTGCCGTAATATTATGTAGGGACTTATAGATAATCTTTATAAGATCGATTGTTCTTAGTCACCCGTTTATTTTGCGTCACTAACTCCGTGCTCACTACTTTTAACAGAAGCTTCTGTAAGAAGTTCTGCTTTGGGCACAAACTCGACCCATTTTTTAAAATCATTCTCTGACTTTAAAAATGGCTGCAGTGCTTCATACCATGCAATCATCTTTTCTTGGTAATGATCCCGACAATGTAATAACCGGTCTTGATCCCAAGTAAGCTCATCTAACAATTGAATATGGTCCTCGTGGTCTTTACCTAGCACCATACACATCACCAAACGATATCGCAGTTCATCTAATTCGGTTTCGCTTTGAAAAGAGATTCGACTCATTAAAGTCGAAGAGTCATCAATCAGTAAAAATTCTTCGGTCGCATCTAACAAATACTCGCTATCCAGCTCACTCAGGTTTAATAACACTACCGTTGAAAACTGGTCTAATGAAAGCTCTTCTTTGCCTGTTATCGGCAAAGCATATTGACTGATCAGCACACGTCCAAGCTCTGACCAAACCAGTTTCTCAATAGTAAAAGCAAATAGCTTGTCGCTTAACAAAGGCTGCTGAGGATATTTAAACCGAACATCATCATAGACCTGATGTAGAAAGACATAGGGAATAAAAACCTGGTTTTGGCTAGCCCCAAAGAACGGCTCATTTCCTTGAATAAAAGTGTAAAGAACATCCGACTTAAGTTGTAAGTTTACGTTTGAAAATTCTGTTAATTTATTAAAGATAGCTTGGTCTTGAAGTACCTCAAGCAACTTAGTATCTTTCTCGCTTGCACTTTCTAGGTCAAAAATTACTTTAAAATCTTCAGCCTCGACAACAACACTTTCTACCTCAGAAGACACTTTTTCCGCTTCAGAAAAAGCCTTTGTCGAAGCAAAAGTGCTTGAAAAAATAAACAAAAAAAGTAGTAATTTCAACATAACCAATCTGATTATAACTATTGTTATCAAATGAGCGTTTATGATCTGTCTCTTAGTCACTAATGTCAATGATTATGCTCTATCCAAGCCCTTTTAGCGCGATACAATTTTTTTATTTTAATCCATATTATAAATTTAGACGCTTCGAAATACTCCAAAACTAGGCACCGATTTTAGCTTTTATTAAATATTTCCCGATATAAGAATAATCACTTATAAACTAATTCATTCTATTACTATGCTGGATATTATAAAACGCTCTTCTATTATACTAATTATCTTTGTTACATTTTGGTAGAAGCTCAAGCCTAGTATTTAATTGCTTTAACCAAACGCAGCGCACTCCCCCTCATAGTGAGTGCGATAAGTTCCTGTTTTCCAAACTACCTTTGATATTTTTCCGTTTTTAATCAAAATAACACTTAAACCCTAGAAGATACGCTCTACGCATTGACAAGCTTTTACGCTTTTGTAAAAGTGCCTACCATGCATTCAGGTGCTGACATTTATATACTCTATAAATGTTGGAGAATCGGGAAATCGGTGCAAGTCCGATACGTGCCCAACGCTGTAAAGGTGATTGTTCATTCTTTCTTTTTAATATAAAGAATACGCCACTGGTATCTCTAATAAAGTACTGGGAAGGCCTTTGAACAAGATGACCCTAAGTCAGAAGACCGGCCTGAAGATTTAAAATGAGACGCTTGGACAGGCGCGCTCTTTCTTTTCCAATATGGGGACTAAGATGGAAAAGCCAGAAAACTCACATCAAGATAATCTATTTTTTACCGAAGATGAACGCCAGGGTTTATATAAAACCGTTTTCAACCGGCGTGATGTTCGCGGGCAGTTCAAACCTGACCCCATTCCTGACGATGTGCTTAGCCGCATTTTATATGCGGCTCATCATGCACCCTCCGTCGGTTTCATGCAGCCATGGAATTTTGTTGTGGTGAGATCAAACGAGGTAAAGAAAAAAGTTCATAATGCCTTTATTGAGGCCAATGAAGACGCTGCCAATATGTTTGACTCACAAAAGAGTAAAACATACCGTTCGCTTAAACTAGAAGGCATTCTGGAATCGCCCATAAACATTTGTATTACCTGCGATCGTTCTCGTACAGGCCCTGTGGTACTCGGTAGAACTGCAATGAAAGAGATGGATCTTTATAGTAGTGTTTGTGCAGCGCAAAATTTTTGGCTTGCCGCCAGAGCAGAAGGTGTTGGCGTGGGCTGGGTGAGTATTATTCAGCAAGCTGCGTTACAGCAGGCCTTAAATATCCCTGAAGAAATTGTACCTATTGCGTATCTTTGTGTCGGTTATGTCTCCCATTTTTATGACAAACCCGAACTAGAAACAAAAGGCTGGTTAAATAGAACACCACTAAATGATCTGCTTTATTTTGACCAGTGGGGAAATAAAAAAACAGATCAAGAAGAGGCTCTGGTGAAGCAAGTCATTCAGGACCGAGATTTTCCTGGTCAGTGGTAGCTTTGATATAAATAATCAAAGCCCACCTTTAAAAATAAAGCCGATATTCAACCGGCTTTATTTCACTCATCTCATCCTTTTAGATGATTATTAATTCAATGCTAAAACCCAATATACATCACTAAGAACATGTTCGTAACTAACTGTGATGGGGCATATTTCAACTGAGCAAACCAGATACTACGTTTAAGCAGCATAGTTCAACATAACCTCATACTATGTAAGCGCTAAACTCTCCAGTAACCATTTTTGAACACTGATTCTTTCTTCGCCTTCGTCTGGCTGGTTTTGATGGTATTCACCTGCTGCATCCATTTCCCAGCTTTGGCAGTTGTCATCAAGGTAATACTTCAGTTCAGTCATCACTCTTTCGATTTGCTTTTTATCTTCAATCGGAAAGCAAGTTTCAACACGGTTAAATAGGTTTCGATCCATCCAGTCGGCGCTTGCTCCATAGATTTCATCATGCCCATTGTTGTGAAACCAATAAACACGGGTATGCTCTAAGAATCGACCAACGATTGAACGGACTTTTATGGTTTCAGAAATATTTGGGATACCGGGTCTGAGCGAACAAATACCACGCACCAATAAGTTTATCGGTACACCGACTTGTGAAGCTGCATATAAAGCACGAATAATCTTGGGTTCTGACAAGGCATTCATCTTGACCGTAATACCCGAAGCCTTACCCGCCTTTGCGTGTTTTGCTTCGCGCTCAATGAGTGAGATTAAGCGATCATGTAAAGTAAACGGCGCATGGAAAAGCTTTTTGATTTTTAAGATTTTTCCCATTCCCGTTAATTGCTGAAATATTTTATGTACGTCTTTCCCTAGCGCATCATCGGCAGTCAAAAAGCTATAGTCTGTATAAAGCCTTGCATTACTCGCATGATAGTTTCCGGTACCTAAATGAACATAATTCTTAAAGCCGTCCGCTTCTCGCCTAGCAATTAAGATCATTTTTGTATGGGTTTTATAGCCCACCACACCATATACAACCACCGCACCAGCTTCCTGGAGACGACTTGCTAGTTCAATATTTTCAGCTTCATCAAAACGTGCTCGAAGCTCTATGACTACCGTAACCTCTTTTCCTCGCCTTGCTGCATCCACCAAAGCTGCAACAATTTCAGACTTAGCGCCAGAGCGGTACAAGGTTTGTTTAATCGCCACCACATCAGGGTCTTTTGCAGCTTGTCGCAAAAAATCAATAACAGGGGTAAAACTTTGAAAAGGGTGATGTAATAAAATATCTTTTTGGCGAATTGACGTGAAGACATTCGACTTGCCCTTGATTGATTTCGGCAAACCGGGCGCAAAGCTTGGGTAGAGTAAATTTGGCCGATCAATAAGCTCTGAAAGCTGCATCAAACGTGCTAGGTTCACAGGCCCATGCACCTGATAAAGCTCTGCTTCGGAAAGTTTAAATTCCTTTAACAAGAATTCAACTAAGCGTTCAGGGCAATTATCTGCAAGCTCTAAACGCACGGCATCACCAAATCGTCTAGATAAAAGCTCACCTTTTAACGCCGATGCCAAGTCCTGCATATCATCATGCTCTAATTCAAAGTCTGCATTTCGCGTTAAACGAAATTGGTAGCAGCCCTTCACTTCCATGCCCGGAAATAGCTGATCTGCGTGCGCATGAATAATAGAAGATAAAAAAACCACATCGTCGCCACTAGATATCTCTGCAGGTAGCTTCATCATACGTGGCAAAGATCGAGGGGCAGGCACGATAGCCAAGCCGGTTTCTCGACCAAAGGCATCTTGCCCATCAAGCTCAACAATAAAATTCAAACTTTTATTCACTAAACGCGGAAAAGGGTGCGATGGATCTAAACCAATCGGGTTAATAATAGGTAGAATTTCTCGTTCAAAAAAATCAGCTAACCATTCTTGCTGCTCCTCTGACCATTCACTCCGTCTTAAGAAACGAATACCTTCTTTTTCTAGTTCCGGTAATAAGATTTCATTTAGCATGTCATATTGCTCTTTTACTAAATCATGCGCGATATGATTAATGCCATCGAGTGTTTGTAAAGGTGTTAAGCCATCAGGGCCAATCGTTTCTCGACCATACTTAATTTGATGCTTTAAGCCTGCGGCTCTTATTTCAAAAAACTCATCCATATTGCTGCTAAAAATACAGCAAAACATCATTCGGTTTAGCAAGGGGTGGGCATTATCCGTCGCTTGTTTAAGCACTCGTTTATTGAACTGTAAATGACTAAGTTCACGATTCACATAGTATTCATGTCCATGAAGATCAATTTTAGTATCTGGTTCGCTAATTTGTTTAGTCATATTGCGTACTTGTCTTATTTAAATAGAGTGGTATGTAAAATGAATCTTATTAAAAAATGAGCCTGACTAAAATCTACTTCGCCTGCTTCAAAATACGCGCTGCATCTTTTGCAAAATAGGTAAGGATCCCATCGGCCCCTGCACGCTTAATACACAGTAAAGATTCCATAATAATTTGATCTTTATCTAGCCAGCCGTTTTGTATCGCGGCCATGTGCATCGCATATTCCCCACTTACCTGATACACAAAAGTAGGTGCTTTGAGTTCTGTTTTAACGCGTCGAACAATATCCAGGTACGGCATACCAGGCTTAACCATAATCATATCGGCACCTTCCTGAAGGTCCATCGCGACTTCATGCAAAGCTTCATCGCTGTTGGCAGGGTCCATTTGGTAGCTTTTCTTATCTGCCTTACCTAAATTGTTTGATGAGCCGACCGCATCTCTAAAAGGCCCATAGTAGGCAGAGGCATATTTTGCGGCATACGCAAGAATACGCGTTTCGCTAAAGTTTGCTGTTTCTAACGCGTCTCGTATTGAAGCGATACGACCGTCCATCATATCGGAAGGTGCGACAATATCTGCACCCGCCTGTGCATGAGACAAGGCTTGTTTAACAAGTGCTTCGACAGTGATGTCATTCAGTACATAGCCCGCGTCATCAATAATGCCATCCTGACCGTGAGTCGTGAATGGATCTAAGGCAACATCGGTAATGACACCCAGTTCAGGAAAGTGCTTCTTCAGTGCTCTCACTGCACGCTGTGCAAGGCCTTCAGGGTTCCAGGCTTCTTTGGCATCTAATGATTTAGCTTCTGCTGGCGTCACGGGAAATAACGCAATCGCTGGCACCCCTAATTCAACAAGCTCTTCTGCTTCCTTTAGGAGTAGGTCAATGCTCACGCGTTCAACACCCGGCATTGAACATACGGCTTCTCTCTGATTCATCCCTTCTAATACGAACATCGGATAAATCAAATCATCAGTCGTTAAAGTATTCTCCCTCATGAGGCGACGAGAAAAGTCTTGGGAACGCATTCGCCTTAAGCGACTGGCAGGAAACTGACGATCATTTGCAGAAAACACGATGTACTCCGAATAAAGTATAGTTTTATATCATACGCCCTTAGATGACAGTGCGAGTAAATAAACTCATCAAGTAAAGACCTCTAAAAATAAGGTTACCAGAAAGGCGCAACCAAAAGTCACTAAATTAGCGGCATTACGTGACATTTTGATGACATTGAACTATTTATGCATATAGATAGAAGTTAAGACTGCACTGATCTTATGTCATAGCGCCACACGCTTTAGTAAATCTCGATAGGAATAAACATGAAAACCAAAAAAGTTTGGTTATTAATTATCTTCATCGCGCTATTGCTCATCTTCTTTGGCTTAAATTTAAACCAATATTTAAGCCTAGACTATTTCAGCCAACAAAAAGAAAATATTTTCAATTTTCACACTGAACACCCTGTTTTATCTGCCAGTATTTATTTTGTCGTTTATGTCATGGTAACGGCTTTATCTTTACCTGCTGCAGCCGTTATCACCCTAATGGGCGGCGCTATATTTGGCTTGGTTGAGGGAACTATCTTGGTTTCCTTCGCCAGTACGATTGGCGCAACACTTGCGTTTCTAATGGCGCGCACATTATTACGAGATTCTGTAGAAAAGCGCTTTGCTAATACATTTAAAACAATCAATAAAGGCGTAGAAAAAGAAGGAGGTTTTTACCTTTTCGGGTTAAGACTCGTACCATTATTTCCTTTTGTAGCGGTTAATCTTTTAATGGGTTTAACCTCCATCAATACCTCCCGTTTCTTTATTGTTAGCCAGCTAGGTATGCTGCCGGGCACCTTTGTATTTGTTAATGCAGGTACGCAATTAGCGCAAATTGATACGATCTCTGATGTTGCCTCTCCCGCCTTATTTTTTTCGTTTGCACTACTAGGAATTTTTCCAATTCTAGCCAAAAAGCTATTAACTCATATGCAAGCCAAGCGTATTTACCGACAATTTGATAAACCCAAATCTTTCGATGCCAATATGGTGGTTATTGGGGCGGGGTCCGCTGGCTTAGTCACGTCATATATCGCAGCAGCTACAAAAGCTAAAGTTATCTTGATTGAAAAACATTTAATGGGGGGCGACTGCTTAAATACCGGCTGCGTACCCAGTAAAGCCCTCATTCGATCAGCTAAAATGATGAGTTATTATCATAGAGCCTCCGAATTTGGCTTATCGGTTAAAGATATTACCGTTGACTTTCCTGCCGTTATGGAACGCATTCAAAGGGTGATTTCCGCAATAGAGCCACATGATTCAGTCGAGAGATATACCCAGCTAGGTGTCGACTGCAGTGAAGGTACCGCAAACATTCTTGACCCATATAGAGTGGAAGTTAACGGCACAATCATCACCACACAAAACATTGTGATTGGCACCGGAGCGCGGCCTTCGGTGCCTAACATTGATGGTATTGATACGGTGTCTTTTTATACCTCTGATACAATTTGGGACTTACGCAAAAAACCCAATAAAATGTTAGTTATTGGCTCAGGTCCAATTGGTTGTGAGCTAGCACAAAGCTTTCACCGCTTAGGTATTCACGTCACCTTACTTAATCGATCTGATCGAATCATGCCAAAAGAAGATATTGAAATTTCCAATTATGTGAAAGACAAATTCATCGCTGATGGACTTGACCTTAAATTGGGCTATCTTCCCAAACAATTCACGCATCTTAATGGCCAATCACAACTACTCGCTTCGAAAAATGAGGAAAGTTTTACGATTGATTTTGACTGTTTGCTCATTGCAACGGGCCGACAAGCAAATGTCACCGGATTTGGTATAGAAAAACTAGGGGTTGAGCTCAACCCAAATGGAACCATTTTAGTTAATGAGTACCTACAAACAAAGTATCCGAATATCTATGCCTGTGGAGACGTTGCTGGCCCCTATCAATTTACCCACGCCGCTGCACATCAAGCTTGGTTTGCCGCCGTTAATGCATTGTTCGGTAGTTTAAAGAGATTTAAAGTCGATTATAAAGTCATGCCTTGGGCAACGTTCACAGACCCTGAAGTTGCCCGTGTAGGCTTGAATGAACAAGAAGCAAAAGCTCAAAATATCAATTATGAAGTCACTCGATATGGTATCGATGATTTAGATAGAGCAATTGCTGATGGTGAAAATCACGGGGAAGTTAAAATTCTCACACAAGTGGGGAAAGATAAAATATTGGGAGTCACCATTGTCGGCCACCACGCGGGAGATCTCATTACCGAATATGTAACGGCTATGAAGCATAATTTAGGCTTGAACAAAATTCTGGGTACTATTCATATCTATCCAACACTTGCTGAATCAAACAAATATGCAGCGGGAGAATGGAAGCGCGCCCACGTTCCTGAATTAGCAATGAAATGGCTACCTAAATGGCACCGTTGGAAACGCAAAGCTTAACCAAAGCGGCTAAGCAGAGATAGGATGACTAAAGGATAGAAATAAAACGTTTTTAGAAAAAATTCGCCATAGGCTGAACTGCTGCGGCAAACACCACTAGCGAAGAACACATACAAGTCGCACCAAAAAACTGAGTACTTCTGATTTTATAACGTTGAGCAGGGTCTGTTAGTGCCGAGGTCCAGTTCTTAAAAGCTGCCGGTTCAGCTAAGCAAAGCTGTGTTCGACCACTTTTCGTACTTGTTAAACCACGTTCGTACAATTCATCCTGATCCTTTAAATAAAGCACCAACGTTGAAAGGCTAGTAGCAATGATTATTGACGCTAAACAAACTTGAGCCAGAGAGATCGATGCTTCGGACATAAAAGCAGAAATAAATAAATCAAAGCCCAACAAAAATAGCATAGAAACCAGCACAACAACGGTTTTACATACTCGATTTTTACTTCTTCGGGTTTTAAGAACACGAAGTTTTATTTCATCACCGACATGAAAGTTACCAGAAACATGTTTATCGATTGCTGTAAAGCTGACCGGTTCACCATCAGCACGGTATTCTATGACTGGGTAAAATCCATTTTTTACGTAATTAGATAGGCCTGACTGGAGATTAGAATTAGAAGAGAATACTTGCTGAATTGATATAACGCGCGCCTGCTTCGCATAGGCCCCCCTTAGAAATCTGGCATAATTCCGATATAAAAATATACCAACAACAGCAAGGGTTAAGCTCATGATTAATGTAAACGCGTCCATCAATTTTTTCCTTAGTATCTAAAATCCATTTAGATACTGTTAATTATTCTACAAGACCAAGCGTATGTGACCCAAGTCTCAAAAGGGATGCGAATTGTCGCATACTTTTTATACATTTCAAGCCCTAAAACGAAAAAAAGCGCTTAAATTAAGCGCTTTTTTTATTTATTCCTGGAAAATACCTATACCAAACTAAATTGGAGCCGTTCCATAGCTCATGCTTGGCTTTTTAGGTGGGTCAGCCCTAACGTTATTTTCTACTTGCTGAACGCTGCCTCCATTTAATAGGAAAGATTCAACATCGTTGGTTAACTGGCGACGCATATTAACTCGAACCTCTTCATGAGATTCGCTACTGCATTCTTCAAGTACTGCTGCTTGTGACATAGTGATACCTATATTTCTTTGCTGTTCTGCTAATGGTTGTTTCCTGCACATCCTTCCACTAGTAATACAATAAAACCTGCCGCCTATCGACCTTGTATCTTTCGTCCATTTTTTATACGTAACAGTGCATTAACGAGATCATATTACACTTAGCATTAACAAAGCAAGTTAAATAACTGGTTTATATGGAGTTTTATTTTTACCCTTTGATAAACTTTGTAACGTTACCGCTCCAGATTGTTAAAGTACGTGTCAAAACGTTGTTATTTGCAATACCATGAGGCGACTTTCAAAATCTTGACTAAAGTTAAAATATCAGCGCAAAGGAAGATAACGTTATTGCGCATGTGTCTCTCTACATCGTTATTTTCCAACCCTAGTTGTTAGTAGTACCTTCGAGGAATCTTTTAGATTCCTCTTTTTTTTTCTTCATGACTCCCTTAGAATTAAGCCCTTAACTTCAGCCATCTAACGACTATTACGACCCGTAATATGACCAATACTGCAAAAAAACCTATCTTATATTCTTTTCGTCGCTGCCCTTACGCCATGCGAGCACGAATGGCACTAGCGTATAGCCAACAAGTTGTCGAAATTCGCGAAATCGTTCTCAGAGACAAGCCAAAATCAATGCTTGAACTGTCACCAAAGGGAACAGTTCCAATATTAATTTTAAACGATAAAAACTTACTTGAAGAAAGTTTGGATATTATGCTTTGGGCTTTGGCTGAGAATGATCCGGGCAACTGGCTATCAAGCTACAAAGCCACAAACATTGAAATAATGAATCTTATTAAACAATGTGATGATGAGTTTAAAATGCATTTGGATCGATATAAGTATGCAGATCGTTACCCTGAATATTCAGCAAGTGATTATCGACAACTTGGCGAAATATTTCTGAAATTACTCAACCAACGGCTAGCAACACAGGCTTATTTATATGGAGAAAAAATAAGCTTAGCGGATATCGCTATTTTTCCGTTTATTCGGCAATTTGCTCATGTTGATAAAATCTGGTTTGATCAATCAGAATATGAGCATTTGAAAATATGGTTAGCACATCATTTAACATCAGAGCTCTTTCTAAATATTATGCAAAAGTATCCTCAATGGAAAGACGAGGATAAGCCCACTTTATTTCCAGCCAGCTCCTTTTAAAACACACCCTAGGCAACTACATTAGAGCTTCTTTTTCAATACTCGACTCAACGACTATCACAACATGTCGATTAGTCGCACGCCCTTCTTTCGTTGCGTTATCAGCTATTGGCTTTTCTTCACCATAGCCCAAAGCCGACACTCGCATTTCGGGAAGACCAAATGTATCAATCAAGGTCAGCCTTACTACATCCGCACGCAACTGAGATAAGTACTGGTTATAAATCGCAGGTCCACTATCATCTGAATGCCCTACTACAGTTAGAACAGTGTCATCAAACTTCGTCATAAAATCAGCGACTTTTTGAACCTCCGGTAAACTTTTTTCAGGTAGTTCAGCACTATTAAATGGAAATTTAATGTCCACTGAGATTGAAACCCTTTCAGTCAACATAAGCGTACAACCTGTATTGTCTACCTTATATATAGTGTTCGTATTGGCACACAAGTCAGTTTCATCCATCACGCCATCTTTGTCGGTATCAACAGGAGGCGCTGCAGCCGCTTCCACAACGGTAACCAAGTCCGATTTCAATTTAGCTATATCCGGCTCTGCAATAGGATCTTGACCTTGCTTTACCTCTGGTTCAAGTTCTGCCTCAGGTTTAGGGATGTAAACAGCTTTCGGAGCACTCGGCTTAAAGGCATAACCTAATGCCAAGCGCGCCCCCATATCAATCAATTCTTTATCGATACTATTCATCATCATTAGCTCACCTCTAACGATCACATTATTTGAATAATATCGTTTAAGACCAACACCAAAACTAAAAAGCGATTCACTCGACTCATGGCCTGCGTTATCTTCATAACCAAGGTGGCTGTATCCTAAAGTAATAAAAGGGCGCTTTCTCCCCCTTTTTTTAAGATGAAGGAGCGCACCACCATAGAAACGTTGAGAGTCTAATTCATCCGGTGAGTCGGAATATTCCGCAGTATAATCAGACAGCCATGTTTCCAAGGATAAGTAGTCATTTACCGGAACTTCCAAACCACCGTCTTTGCTAACAACCCCATCTAAATCGCGGTCGTCATCAAAAGAGTAGACCCCTGCCCCCAAATACATTTCAAGATAAGTTTTGTCAGTTTCAGCGGCATGAACGACCACCGCAAGGCTACCCGCAAACAAAGCGAGCAATAGAATTTTCTTCATAGTCGGCATACCTAAAATTAAGTCATTAGTTAAGTTATTTTTATTGTTATAAGATGCTGAAATAATGATTTAAAACTTTAAGTATTCCAGTCCATTAAATTTAATTCGTTTTAGTTTTTCCCCATTATCTCATATTTTTTCAATGGGTTTACTTTCATGTACACTCTTATCTGAAGTCACTTCACAATTCTAAACAATACATTTGCTTGTCAAACAAGCGTACTAAGGCTCAAAAATTGGAGATCTTTTCTTCAACATTCAAAGAATAATGATGCCTTAGCTCTTGATGCAGTCACTTTTTAATAAATAACGATCACAACGCATTAATACTCGCCGTAAAGCCAAGCAATAACACTCGTGAGGCTGTAGACCGGTCTCTGCGAGACTATCGTATTGTGCCGACAACATTCACAGCATAAAAACTCGGTCTTGAGCCATTACTAATTGAGTATTCATTCCCGTTTATTAGCTCTAGCCATTAAAAATCTAACTATGTCATTCTGTTAAATTAAACTAGACTTTAAGGTACCGCGAGATTGCGCTTTATATAATAGAGAACCGTTTCGATGAACACCCAACCCTTCAAAATGTCGAATTTTAGGCACTCGATTTCAACGCGCTTGCTGAAAATAGTACTTTCGATTTATTTCTTACTCACCTTTCTAGTCACTAGCGCTCATATTTATATTGAATACACGGCAGCCAAGGGCGACATTAAAGCTGAATTAGTGGTCACTGAACACACCTTTAGAGATAGCTTAACTGAAACAATTTGGAATATGGATGAGTTTCAATTAAAAATCGCTGCTGAAGGCATCACTCAACTACCGTCAGTCATTGGCGTAGAAATTCTTAACCCGCAGGGTAATTTTGTATTACAAACAGGACAAATCACCACAAGCTCTGAAACGAACAATAACGACATCTTTTGGCATGAATTTCCACTGCAATACCTTCACAAGAAAAAAAACAAAACACTAGGTACTGTTCGGCTAATTTCAAGTAACTCCATTGTATTTAATCGTATCAAACTCGGTATTTTTATACTCATCATCGGCGCGGTCATTAAAACGATCGCCCTCGTATTGCTTATCACCATCGTTTTTAATCGTTTATTAACCCGCCCATTAGGATACCTTGCAAATGAAGCAGAAAGAATTGATCTAAATAACATCCAAAATCGGCATATCGAAATAGACGGCCATGAAGAAAGCGAACTAAAAACCTTAGAAACCGCTTTAAATAAAATGATCAATAAAATTGTCATTTCAGTTTCAGAACTAGAGGAACTAAATAAAGAACTAGAGGAACTAAATAAAGAACTAGAAAAGAAGGTTTCAGAACGTACCATTTCACTTAACAACACAGTTAAACAATTAGACAAGGATCAACAAGCACTTAAACATGAAGTTGCAATGCGTATGGAGAAAGAAAAAGCCTTACTTAAAGGCAGGCTTGAACTCCAAAACTCATTAAATGAACTTAAACAAATGCAAGACCAACTAATTGAGTCTGAAAAAATGGCCTCTCTCGGTGAGTTAGTTGCAGGGGTCGCGCATGAAATAAATACACCTGTAGGGTTGAGCCTAACGGGCGTGAGCCACTTCCAGTTTATGTTAGAACAACTTGAAGAACGCTATAAAAAGAAGGATCTTGAAGAGCATCAATTTGAGAAGTTCATATCCGATGCTAAAGAAATCGCCAAATCAATCCATCATAGCCTCGATAGAGCCGCAGGCCTAGTAAAGAGCTTCAAACAGGTTGCTGTAGATCAAAGCCATGAAGTTATTCGCTGGTTCAATGTGCATGACTATGTTGACGAAGTGATGTTGAGCTTAGTCAATAAAGTAAAGCACACGCCCATTGAAGTTGAAGTTGAGTGCGACGCATCAATTGAAATCAATAATTACCCAGGCTCACTATCCCAAATCATTACAAATTTCATCAGTAATTCCTTAATTCACGCCTATAGTAAAGATCAAAAAGGAACCATTAAATTACTGTTTGAGAAACAAGACGATCAACTGTGTTTTATTTATTCCGATGACGGGAAAGGACAAGAAAAAGACATACAAGCCAAAATGTTCAATCCGTTCTTTACCACTAACCGAGAGCAAGGTGGAAGCGGTTTAGGCTTAAATATAGTCTATAATTTAGTCACACAAAAAATGAAAGGCTCTATAAATATTGATAGTAAGCCTGACTTTGGCACAACCTTTACTATAATCATTCCAATTGACATTAAAAAGTAAGCCCACAACAGTAGGTAAACATGTTCAAGAAATCAACACAAAATAAGCCTAGGCTCGCACCAGACCAATTTTGGAAAGTGTTAATTGTGGATGATGAACCTGAAGTACACACCATCACCAAGGTAGCATTAAGCGAATTTGAGTTTGACCATAAAGGGCTAACATTACTTAGTGCCTATAGCGGTGCTGAAGCAAGAAGTATGATTCAGGCTCACCCTGATGTCGCTTTAATTTTTCTTGATGTTGTAATGGAAAGTGATGATGCTGGACTGCTTTTTGTTAAATATTTAAGAGAAGAACTCCGAAATAAATTCGTTAGGATTGTGCTTCGCACCGGACAACCCGGTCAAGCACCCGAACGAAAAGTAATCGTAAATTATGATATTAATGACTATAAAGAAAAAACAGACTTTGATAGTACTAAGCTTTTTACCTCAACCCTTTCGGGATTAAGAGCTTACCGCGACATCATGGAAGTAGAAGCAGCTCGTAAAAGTTTAGATCGTTACCGCTTAGGCCTTGAAGAAGTAATCACTGCTTCAGCTAGTCTATTTGAGATACGGTCACTACAAAAATTTGCACGCGGCTTACTCGATCAAATTGCTTGCATTTTACATTTAGATCAAGACACCTTACTAGTCAGAAGTAAGCGGTGGACCGTCGAAGAGAGCCACAGTGGTTTTGAAGTAATGGCCGGCACAGGCAGTTTAAGTGATGCTGAAGCTAGCTTACCGCCCGAAGTAACTGCGTTACTCACAAAAGCCTCACAATCCCATTCAAGTGTTTTTGAAAACGATCAGTTTGTCGGTTATTTCCCCACTAAAAGCGGAAAAGTAAATCTTATTTATCTGGATGGGGTAGATGCCTTAGACGAACTTGATAAACGAATGATTAAAGTTTTCTCTAGTAATGTCACCATTGCTTTCGATAACCTTTATTTAGATCGAGAAATCTTTGATACCCAAGTTGAAATTATTGATACCCTCGGCGATGTCGTCGAAAGTCGCTCAAAAGAAACCGCTTATCACGTTAAACGAGTATCGCACCTATCACGTCTATTAGGCCGCTTAGCAGGGCTAAGTGAAAGCGAAGTCGACATATTATTCATGTCAGCCCCGATGCACGATATCGGTAAAGTTGCTATTCCAGACAGCATTCTTCTCAAACCAGGAAAACTGGACGCCGATGAATGGGAAATCATGAAAACGCATGCCGAGATTGGGCAAAATATTTTTGATAAATCACACCGTCCAGTATTACAAGCAGCGGCTATTGTTGCCGGTCAGCACCATGAAAAATTCGATGGTTCAGGCTACCCTAGGGGGTTAAAAGGTGAAGATATTCATATCTACGGACGAATTGTCGCCCTAGTAGATGTGTTCGATGCCCTCATACACAAGCGCTGTTATAAAGAAGCTTGGCCATTGGATGAAGTGATTACCTTACTAAAGTCAGAAGAAGGCAAACATTTTGACCCAAGGTTACTCAACTTATTTCTCGACAATATGAAAGCCGTTATGACCATTGTTGAAGCGTATCCTGATTAAGGGTTTAACCGCATTTTCTCATGGGCACCGCCCGGATCTAACCGGACCAGAATTAACCATTGTTAGGCAATAGATTGTACGGCTCAATTTCGCACTTAGCTGCCTCTCAACTACCTTGTGTAATTTGGGATAATCCAGCCAGTTTAAAATACGTGATAATTATTGAAAGTGAGCCAGACTGTGTGAAAACTGTGGTTCAGTTTTGAACTAAACATAGCTAACGAGAATGTTGGCTTTATGCCCATTCCTAGCAGCTTTTCGTAATCCTAAAAGGTATTGCTTTAACTCCAGCCTATGTGAAAACTCAAACAGCCACAGCTAGTACAATATTTTAGTCAATATAATGAGCCTTAGCTTAAAATCTAAGTAGGTTTTGACAGTAAACTAACAAAGTTTTCGCGTAGCGCAACGTTCTGGTTTTCGTACTTAGAGTTTTTACACAACCTGACTCCATACCACTCATTCTATGAGAAAGCGAAATCATAATAATTAGGCCATGTTGATCTAGGTCTTAAGAAGCAACTTAGAGGTAGATACCGGGCATATCAAATGAATATAGATCAGTCACCTTTTCCCTTTTTAAGTTCAGTTATAGTGTTACGTTAGTGAGGTTACTTTGAGTAAACTCCACTCAAAAGGCCATCCATTAACTTTTCGTACGTTCCATCTTCTCGTATTGATTTCAACCCTGTATTAAATATATCTCGTATTTTTTCGGATCTTTTATTTACTTTTGGAAATAGCACCAGTCCACTTGTTGTATTTAACGCGCGTGGATGAAAGTTGAGCTGGTGGGCCACATTGGGTGCAAATTTAGTGTGTAACAGCTCCATCCCCGTTACAGTATTCATAGGAAAGATATCAATGCGCCCCAAAAGTAGTCGTTTGATATTTTGTTCATCGGTATTAACTTCTTCAAATAAGGCTTTATTAGTCTTTCTGAATGCAACTAGTTTATCAGTATAATGGTACCCCCTTGTCACACCAACACTCATACCCGAGAGGTCACTCATTTCCTTCCAATCAAACTCAGAATTTTTGTACTTATGATATAAAAAAGCGATAGTACGTTCCAATATTTCATCGCTGAGTAAAAAGTCCATAGCTCTTTCGTCGCTGTATACCCACCAGCTAGTTGCATCATATCTTCCTAGTTTGGCTTCGAGCATAGCCCGCTTCCAAGGCAAAAAATCAAACTCGACTTTATGACCTTGACGAGCAAACGCCTCTTCGACGACATGACTGGCAAATCCCTTGTGAAAAGCAGCACTTGAACAATAAGGAACAAATTCACCAGTAGAAATTCGAAAGGTTTCGCTGTTCACGCCTCCAGAAAGAAAAATTAAAATTAGAAATGAAAGTAGAATTTTCAAGGTAGTTCCTCCTCGCTATCTAATAGCAAGTATAGTCTAATGGTGAGTTGCTGTGATTAAATATGGCAGCTATATTTTTTAAAATATACTCTGATTCAGTTAGCTTTATTCAGACAAAAAATTGCAGCTCAAAAACGTCTAGGAGCCATGTGTGACAAAAGATATTCTAAAGAATTTAAAATTAAAGCAGTAAACATCAAACTGTTTTGTGGCAAATATTCGTATACTGCAAGCACATGACCTGAACAGACAAAGTATGGTTCTTTTCAGGCTGGAATGACTATATAGTGGCAGAACAAGTCACCTATGCCATTGATCTTTCAGTCTCGATGATTAATTCGAATCAGGGCACTACATATAATACAGGTGAAAATCCAAGCAGGAGCCTATAACCCCCCTGCTTATTGGAGAACAACTTAATCCAATGACTTGAGTGCTTCACACGTTAAAGGGTCTGATAAATCAAAGTCCATTGCTACACGCGTGAGTTGATTGCCGATACCAGAATTAAACTCTAGCACTACACCTTTTTCTGTCACCATTAAGTCACTGCCTTTAAACATCGGCCCTTCACCAATAGCTAGAGCACTTGGTGACTCAAAACTAAACGGCAGGGTTTTATATTGTTCACCCTGTGAATTTTGGAACACTAATTTGCCAGCTAAAAACTGCGTCACGGCAATGCCATCACAGTAAGGCAATATATCGTCAACTATCACACCACCGGTATAAAAGAGGTTATCATCAGGTAAGTTGCTTACTTCATCCCCTTCTGAATTCGTAAATAACAACGGTATTTCTCCCGCCTCGTTAAACACCAAACGCCTAACTTTATTGGCATCAGAGATGTATAAGGTATCTCCGATAACCCTTGGGCCATTAGGGGTTTCAAAGCCATATTCACTGCCTAACCAATCTGCTTCAAATTGTGCAACTTGTGGTAAATCGCCCGAATAATCCAAGGTAATTCTTCCCACATCTGATTGCGCAAAAAAGTTAGTGTCAGCAATAATTAACTCTCCTGTTGGGGCAAAAGCAATGCCATTAGGAATCGTCATCGCATCTAATGGGTCATGATCTAAACCTTGATCTAGCGCTTTAAAATTTAACGGTCGTTCATTTAGGTTGGCAGCAAGCAAATGAGTATCTTGTACTAACTGAAAAGTAAAACCCTTCCATTTAAAATACACCTCTTTACAGACTGAAAATACCCAATCACCTTGTTGCGCAATGCCACCAAATGAACACCGGTCACCATCATATACAGACGTTCGTAAATACGTGATAGAACCGTCGCTTTCAGTCGGTGAAGTCACTTGGTAAATACTTTTCCCGCCATTCACCAATAAATCTCCTTGTGACGTGAATAGAAGGTTCTCTGCATCTGGTATCGTGACAATTTTCTCCTTTTCAATACAGCCTGAAATTAGCAAAGCAGCACAAACGCCCGCCAGAGGTTTAACAAGATTAGACATAGTATTCCCATAATTATTTTTATGATTTGTGATTATTTTGCCGTCATGGCTAGTTCACCGTTGGTAAATACTAGAGCTATGCGATGCAGAAAAGAATTACCCATTTGTAGGGAGTTACGGACAAATCACATGAAGCGTGCGCTAGTTCTCATGAGGTTTAATAAACACCACACGCCCACCTTTTCTTTTATTAACTTCACTTGCAGTTTCCACTAATTAGCTATAATAAAGTAACGTGAGTTATAACATTAGGATTAATCACCAACATGAAACTAGTTGATACAGGCGCTGCCCCCATTGGAAATCTAACGCTTCAAGTTATTGCGATGCCAAGAGACACAAACCCAAATGGTGATATTTATGCCGGTTGGTTAATGGAACAAATGGATTTGGCGGGTGCTACGGCAGCTGCGGAAGTATCTAAAGGAAGAACAACGACTGTAGCGATGGAACGTGTTGAGTTTCTATCGCCTGTTGCGGTGGGTGATCGCGTAAGCTGTTACACAAATTTGATCGATACCGGCCGAAGCTCAATTAAAATATTAGTCGAAGTTTACGTCACTGACCCGCTTGGCAATCAACCCAAAAAAGTGACTGAAACGACCTTTATTTATGTCGCGATTAATGACATGGGCGGCATTCGCCAACTTCCCGCGCTCGACTAACCTTCGATTACCGTAAAAAATCGATCGGCTGTTTCTTTACTAAAGACCCGAGTTTGACGATCGTCAAACTCAACGGTAAATGAACCTGCCTGATCTCCAGTAACAAGACCTTGCCCCAATACGCAATGCTGAACATGCTGAGCAAACCAAATAGGCTTACCTTGAGGCGCTTCCATGCTCTTATGCACTAGGTCACCTGACTCTACTTCACTTGCCTTTAACTCACACTGCATAAGCTCTGCATATCGCAGAGAAATAGGTGAAGCTTTCATGCCTTTTGATAACTGACAACTCGTTTCTTTACGATCTAAACTACCGCCCAGCAATAAGCTTTGCCCAATCTGCAACTCAAACTCAAATCTAGATGGTTTAAACAATGCATCTGGATGTCGTTTTGGTACGAATAAATGCAGGGAATGTTTCGCACGCGTCATCGCTACATATAACAATCGTCGCTCACTTTCTAACTCGGCTTTCGTTAAGTTTTCTGACCGGAGAGAATAAGGCATCAGCTTATCATTTAAGCCAGGAACTAAAACCGTATCCCATTCCAAACCCTTAGCCCGATGGATCGTGGTTATCGTCACGGCCTCCTGATGCTGTTGTTCTGCATTTTGCTGTAGCATCGAAAGATAGTTCAAGATATATGTTGCATCACCTTCAAGGCTCGAAATAAAACGTATAATACCCGTTATTGAGGCGACTTTTTCTTCGGCATGATCATGGCTAAGGCTGAGCGACCGGATGCCTTCGTAAAGTTCAGCTTCTTGCACATAAAGCGATAATAGTTGCTTAACGGGACGATTAGAGCTAGTTAGTCGCGTCAATACTTTCGACAGCCGCTCTAGTTTGATGGTTTGAATACGCTTTAGGTCATTCGGTATCAGTTGTAGCAGTATTTTCCCCCAATCTTCGGTATAGCTAGCTAGCGTTGATGCCAACATTTTTAACTGTCCATCTGGTAAACCCACATGAGGAAAATGGAATATCAATTCAAATTTTTCTTGCCGCTCTTCTGCGCTCATTCCCGAGAGCGCACCCGCGACCAATTCAATAATGGCCCGAATACTTTGCGCTTCAACAAGGTTAAAAACGCTGTTTTTACCTTCAATATGGTAGGGAATCTGTCGCTCAAGCAGAGAAAGTTCAATCCCCACCGTTTGGCTCCATGCTCGGGCCAAAATAGCGGTCTGATTTAGCTCGGGTAATGTGGCCGTCGATAATAACTTCGTGATACTCGCGGCATCGTTGTCACACTTATGTTCAGAAACTTCCGTTGCTGGATTACTCGAAAATGACTTACATAATAAGTCCTGCCGATTTTTGTTTTTAGTAATTAAATGATTAGCGAGTAAGGATACTTTATGTCCATAACGAAAAGAGTAGCTCAGCGTCAGGTTTTGAGCATCCGGAAATTCTTCTGAAAAACCTCTGATAATATATTCAGGTTTAGCGCCTCTAAATTCATAAATAGTCTGATCTGGGTCACCAACAATAGTGATTTTGGCTCGGTCACCTGCAATTAACTTCATCAACTCATGTTGAATATCATTAGTATCTTGATACTCATCAACTAATAACACATCCATTTTATTCCCAACCAGCTTTGCTAATGCTGGCGTGGCGCGAATCGCCATCACAGGGTCGTACAGCATGTCGGTGTAACTAATGCGTGATTGCTGCTTCCGCCATACTTCAAACTGATCAAACAAAGATAAGACGTATTTAAATTTATTCGGTAATTCAAGGATTTCAAACACTAAATCAGGCGGGTGCAAGCCACTTTTAACGGTTTCAAAAAATTGATGGCATAACTCTACATGCTCTTTTTTGTTGCGCTTAGCCTCGCGTAGCGCTTCATCACTGAGTGTTTGACGCATCATCCGCCAAATATGAAACTGAATTTCTTTTTCAGATAAAATATTATTCTGAAAAGGTGGCAGATAGCCGTCACGAATAAAGCGCTGATATAAACGATAGCCCATTGCATGAAACGTTCTTACTTCTGGGCAAGTTTGATGGTTCGATATGACACGCTGTAACTTTACGCTAAAATCTTCTCGAGCAGAGCGATTAAACATCAAAATTAGCATACGACGCGAATCCACGCCTTGCTCAAGTAAGTGCTTTATACGATAAGCCAACGTTGTCGTCTTACCACTACCTGCTACAGCCGTAATCACATAGTGGCCCGGTTCTGCAGCTACAATCGTGCGCTGTTCTTCGGTGAGTTCGATTATTTTTTTAGGCTTATCAATAGATGGCATATATACAAAACTGCGTGAACATGAACAAGTTTAAATCATCTGCAATGAAAGGGCGCTTTACTGGACGCGCCAATTGATTGACAATGGACGCATATCCACTTCTCAAGCTTAATTTTTATGACAAGCTCAAAAATTTATCGGCTCATGATACTACTATTCGCATTTATGGCGGTAGTCTCTTGCAGTAACCAATCGACTCAGAGAGTTAATTTCAATAAATTAGATCTCACCCACCAAAAAGTCACTAATAAGACAGATTTAATGTTTGCCGCAGAGCAAGGCAGTGCTGCGCTGGTCAAACAAGCGATTGAACAGGGCGCTTTAATAAACAGTGAGTCGCCAACAGGTACCGCTTTTTCATTCGCGATTAAGAACCAACACTTTATTATCAGCCAATTTTTATTGACTGCGGGGAGTGATTTCGAACGAGGCTTCCAGACAGGTGATCCTTCAGCACTGATGTTTGCTGCCGATCACGCGCAAAATAAATTAGTTAAAGACTTAATCGTTCGTGGTGCCAACCTCAGTTATGAAGATCAACAAGGCACCTCTGCGATTACCAAAGCTGCCAACAAAGGCCACCTGACAACCTTAAAAATACTCATTAATGCGGGCGCTAATGTAAATGTTGCACCAGCAGGCCGGTCAGTTTTGATGTACGTTGTAGAAGATAACAACATTCTCCTATCACAATTACTCATCGCAGGCGGAGCCGATGTAAATTATCGGGATGATGACGGCGATACCGCATTAAAAATTGCACGTCGATTAGGTTATTTTGACTTAGACTTAATGTTAGTCCAATCAGGCGCACGCCCCTAATTCACATGAAGTGATAGCATCAATTTACGAATAACATTTTTATACTGGATAGACTTCAGAGGATTAAATGAGTACAGATAAACGAAAAATAAATATAGGTTTGTTACCAGAGCAATCGGAAGACTATAGCCAGTATGAAGAAAGTGAATTTAATTGGGGACGTATTATTTCTGCCACTGTTCTAGTGCTGGCTATCGTTATATGTTCTATATATTTTCTCCTTAAAAGCGATGAAGCCCCCTCAAACAACATTAATTCAATGGGCAGCACCAAACAAATAACACATAAATCTAACACAGAAACCCCAACAAACAGTACGTCTAAAAGTACCCAAACAACACTAAAAGCAACGAAACCCTCTGTCCCTAAATCAAAACCACAGACAAATACAGTTGAAGTGAATATAGCAAAATCGGACGAGGCCTCACTTGTAAATAAAACAGCTAAAAAGGTAAAAGAGGATAGCCAGCCCGCGATTAAAACGCATCAAAAGGAATCCAGTACTCAGCAAAAGAAGCCGTATATTCATCAAACAAAAGCCGTCTCGCCGGTAAAAATTCTTGATGCTCGCATTAAAAGGGCACAATTAAGCTCAAATTTAATAAAAGGAATGCCAGTCGATACGCTTTCATCTCAGGTTCTTATGTCTGAAGAAGGTATTATTCGGGTACATTTATACACAGAAATGGAAAATTTACGCGGCCAAAACTTATTCCATCATTGGTACCTCAATGGCGAAAAGCAAGCGCGTGTAAGAGTACCCATCAATCACAACCAGCAACGTTCTTCGTCGAGCAAATTTATTAATAAACAAATGCTTGGTAAATGGACAGTTCAAGTACTGGATGAACAAGGTAAAGCTTATATTGAAGTAAACTTCGAGGTTATAAGCCCTTAATGGAAGCTTTATTTCTGATAAAAAAGCTAATTAGCGCGCTGCTCATGCCATTACCCTTGGGGTTTGTCATATTATTGCTCGCTGTATTTGTTTTTTTTCAGGGATATCAACGCCTAGCCAAAGGCCTTGGCATCGGCGTTATTTTTATCTGGTTTATACTAAGCCTCAGCCCTGTTTCACAACTCATTGCTGCACCGTTAGAGTATGAATTTCCGAAATATAACAACAAAACTGTCAATTATGTCGTCGTATTAGGCGGCTATCACAATAGTGACGAGCGCTTTCCTGTTAGTAGCTTACTCTCAAAAACATCCCTGATGCGTTTATCAGAAGGGATGCGTATTTATCATTTGAATCCGGGTGCTAAATTATTATTATCTGGCTATAAGGGCAATGATGTGATTTCTAATGCAGAAGCAATGGCTAAGGTCGCTCACGCATTTGGCATTCCCAAAGATAATATTATTATGGCAGAGCAACCCAAAGATACCGCCGAAGAAGCCGCTTACTGGGCACACTACCTAAACAACAACATGTTGAAGAATCAACACTTTGCGCTTGTAACCTCTGCCATGCACATACCGCGAGCGATGTACCTTTTTCAAAACCAGGGACTACAGCCAATACCTGCACCAACTGCATTTCGTACAGGTGGCCACCATGGCTTAAATTGGCACAGCTGGTTTCCAAATGCAGGCAGCCTCACTTTAATTGAAAGTGCTTGGCACGAGTATTTAGGCAGAATTTGGGCAGCCATGCATGCTTAAAAAAATGCGAGCTTAAAATTTGGTGCGTTCTTAAAATACGTTTAAAGGTAGAAAATGAGTTTTATTAAAACAAAAAAATATATTGGTGCGAACACCTTTTCTCACCAAGAAAAAGACAAAATCGGCGTTTTGATCACCAATCTTGGCACGCCTGAAGCCCCTACAACCAAAGCCGTTCGCTCCTACCTTACTGAGTTTTTACATGACCCTCGCATTGTTGAAATACCGCGCCTGCTTTGGCTACTAATCCTGCATGGTTTTATTTTAAGAGTTCGCCCTAAACGCTCTGCTAAGGCCTATAAAAGTGTCTGGGGCAATAAAGGTTCGCCCTTAATGTTTCATACGCAAGACCAATGCACGGCGCTATCTAAGGCTCTAAAAGAACAATGGGGGGATCAAATTCAAGTCGAGTTTGCCATGCGTTATGGCACACCCGCTATTTCATCGGCCTTACAAAAGTTAGCGGATGATGGCGTGCGCAAGTTATTAGTTTTACCACTTTATCCTCAATATGCCAGCTCAACGATAGGTTCTACTTTTGATGCTTTATCGCAAGATTACACCAAACGTCGCTGGTTACCCCAGTTACGTTTTATTTCGGGTTATCATGACTCACCTCTTTATATAAATGCCTTAGCTGAGAGTGTTCAAAACTATTGGGCCGAACATGGAAAAGCTGACAAACTTATCCTCTCATACCACGGCCTCCCTGAGCAAACACTAACGGATGGCGACCCTTACTTTTGCCAATGCCATGCTACGACACGCCATTTAGTAAATGTTTTGGGCCTCAAAGAAGGCGAATATCTGACGACTTTTCAATCTAGAGTCGGGCGAGCCGAATGGCTAAAGCCTTATACTGACCACACAATGAAATCGTTACCTGGTCAAGGCGTTAAGTCGATTCAAGTGATCTGCCCTGGTTTTTCAGCTGACTGCTTAGAAACTATTGAAGAAATTGAAGTTGAAAATAGAGATTATTTTTTAGAGAGTGGCGGTGACAAGTACGCATATATTCCAGCCTTAAATGCCACCGAAAGCCATATCAACGCGCTTTCAAGTTTAGTAAGTGACAATTTAGCGGGCTGGAACCTACCACAAAAAGCTGATTATACAGAACGACAAGCGGCCTATTTAGCCCAGAAGGGTCAGTATTCTCCTGACTAATTACTATTGCAATGAACGAAAGGCCCTTCGACTTTTCACCTAGTCGCTAGTTTTGTTGGGGTTTGTTGCACTCACCCCAACCTACTTTTGATCAGCTCCTTTTTCAAATCAATACTGAATTCAAACTTCCCCCCGTAGTTTGTGGGTGAATGAAGTGAACCCCCAACATAATATAGGCACCAAACTTTGTTAGCTCATTCTCTCGAAACTTTACAATATCTTATATAAGAGCGGTCCAAATGCCACGATGAGTAACGTCGTAAACATGACAAGTAGCGGTAACAATATTCGCTCATGTCGATAATAAAAGGTGTCGCCTTCCTGAAGCGCAAGAGTGACTTCCTCATCACCCACGACTTGTCGTGTCAGTAAATGGTTTAACGAAACCGGCGGACTAAGGTAGCCCAGTTCAAATGCAACGAGGCAGGTCATCCAAAAGTGAATCGGTTCAATGCCGTGGCTATAAGCGACCGGCGCAATAATAAATGACACCAGCACCAGCGCGCCAAAAGGGTCCATCACCATTCCAATCAAGAAAAGACAAAAGACTAAAAAAGCCATCGCTAAAAACACAGAGTCAAAGCTTTCAGGAATCGTTAACGTGCCTCCGCCTGTTCGCTCAATAATCCCCCCTATTGTAAATGAGCAAGCCATCAACATTAACAGAGCGCCAATTTGGACAGACGAATTATTTATAGATGTACTGAAAGCTTTAGTCACACTGGGACTAGCCCCTGCTGCTGCATTGCGCTCAGTAAAATCTTTGCTAAAACAGCGTTCATAAATAATAAAGCCCATAATAATTACGGGTAATATCGTCGGTGCTGAAAATTCATCAAGGTAAGCATTCAAGAAAAAAGCATAAACAGCCATCGCCGTAAGCAGTATGATCAAGTATGGAAATAATGGCTTCAATCGTTGTAGTGAAGGGCCGATTGCTTCATTGAATGGGCTTATTTTTAAAGGGTCTCTTCGGGTTAACATCGCATAAAAGAAAAACACCACGAGTGTTAGCATGAAAACACGAAAGCCCCAGTGGAATAATTGGTCTGTTACCACTTCTTTATTTAGTATGGCAATACCAACCACCAACAGACAGGGTCTCAATACTACTCCTGAGCTTCCAGTCATCGCTGTTACGGCTAAAGCAAGCTGTCTTCGCGTACCTACTCGACGCAATTCTTGGTAAACAACGGCCCCCATCGCAATAATAATAATGCCCGACGCACCGGTATAGGCTGTTGGAACTGCCATAATTAAAATGGCGACGAACGCAAGAATCTCTGGTGGGAAATTCCATGGTTTAAATACATCAAAGAGCTTTGAGCCTAATAACGTTTCTTTCAGAAGCATTCCGACCCAAATATAAAGCCCGATAGATAAGTGTAAATTTGTCAGCTGAAATATTTGGGTAAAGTACATAGCCGTGCCCGGTAAATGCACTTCACGTACAAAGAAATGATTCGCGGCAATCAACAACATCCAGGTATGAATAGGTACAGTCAATAAGGCGTGTAACAAATTACCCCCTGACGCCAGCTTTGGTCTTAACAACAGTTGATAGGCGCTCACAAATGCGAGTAAGCCGCTTCCTATCATTAAAATGATCATCAACTGCGGTGATGAAAGCGCTGTACCTGCGGATATGGCACCATCATAAAATGAATAAGTAGAAATACTTAAACATCCTGTCGCAACAAGTTGAGCGCTATGAGAAACATAATGATCAAGATTACTCTTAACCGTACGAAAGGCAATATGCTCTTGTCGCCATGTTGCGAAGAGTGAAGACACCATTAACAAAACAATTAATATTGTTTTTTGGTGTGCAATTGAAAATAAGCTAATTTGAGCAAAACTATTTTCAAACGAACTAAAAAGCTGAACCCAGACCGAATTATTTGCGTGATAAATCGCCGCGTTATCATGTTTTTTTGCACAAACACGTAATTGCTTAACCAGTGATTCACGTGCAGCCGTACGATCAAACTCATCGGCTAATAAGTCAAAATCAGCATTTTCTTGGTCAAACTCAGTTTGTAACAGGTCTAACTGTTCTTCAATAACAGGGCTCGGGTTACAACTCGGTTTAGGCTCATCAGCGCGTAGGATAAAATAATTATCCCATATGTTTATCCCCAGTTTGAGCATTTGGGCGTTCATATTCTCACTGGTGCCCGCAATGACCGTTGCCAGTAATAAGGTAAGCACTGTAAGAGAGAAAAATCGCTGAATCAGCTTTCTAACGGCGGTCATGAATACTTCTCGTTTTTATTTTTTTAAGTAAGTAATCTAAAGGGTGCACCAGCACCCTTTTTAGAAGCTAAGTTATTCTTTATCTTTTGAGGTACATTCAGCTAAATTTGGGTCAACTTTACAACGAACCTTTCTAAATAGCGTCAGGGCTTTTCCGTTGTAAACCTTCTGCTCCCGAAGCGCTATACGGCTCTGACGAAAAGTTTCATTCCAGTTATTCTTAGCTTCGTCTGAAATTTCAATCCAATATTTATCCGGAATGGTAGCTTCACTCTTTTCAATCATTTTAATATCTGCCAAATATTTATTTGCGAATAAATTACGTGATTTTTGTGCAAAACCTTCAGGAATTTTTTTCCAACGCACAATAAGCTGCATGGTAATCTGTAGTGTTGGCCACTTAATAATACCGCCATCGGGTTCAAGCCCTTTATGCATTTCAAGCGGCTCATAGGCCAAACCTGGCGCACCAGTAATATCGACAGCATGATTATTAAATTTTTGTAGCGCATTCATAATGCTAGAGGATACGGGGGTCATGCCAATTCGTTTTGCTAAGTAGCCCGTTTCAGGCGCACTATCTAGTACGGTAATTTTTTTACCGGCCATGTCTTCAGGCACTTTGATATTTTTATCATTTACAAAAAGAAAAATTGCGCCAACCGGAGATAATCCAATAATTTCATAGTCTCCTTTTCGCAATACCTTAACCGCTTTTTCACTGCTTAGTGACTTAATCACCATCCCTAGGTGCTTATACGTTGGAAGCGCCCCTACCGCGTTAATTGACCCAGTAAAGTCATTGTATTCTCGCGCTCGAATCCCTGGTAGGTTAAGCATGTCACACACACCGTTTTTAAACTCTTCCGATGCGACTCGATCGTTGTTATATACCTTGAAAGATAAATCGACCCCCCAGCGTGCAGCATCTATTTTAAATTCTTCCATGGCTTTATGAACAGGGCCACCATTACCAATAAAATCAAATACACACATGGTTAAAGGTGATAATTTTGCAGCACTACTGAATGAGCTGAAGAGCCCCAGGCAGGATAATAAACTGAAAGTTAGAAAGGTTTTAAAAGCTCGCATAGGTTTAAAGTCTCGTTGTTATCTTTTCTTAGCTGAATCCTAACCTATCCAGTTACTAAGCGGAAAGACTTAAATCTAAAAACGAGACCTGAACCTTAATCAGGTTTAACTAATTTTTATACTTTACGCGACTGATAATCATCAAAGTTAGGCACGTCTCTGTGATAATCGAACATTAACGGCGACTTAATAATAAAGTCAGCGGTACTTTTATTACATGCAATGGGAATATTCCATAAGGTAGAAAGTCTCAGCAATGCCTTAATGTCAGGGTCGTGCGACATCGGCTCAAGCGGATCCCAAAAGAAAATCAATAAATCGACTTTACCTTCAGATATCTTAGCGCCAATTTGTTGGTCGCCACCTAATGGACCGCTATGCATTCGTTCAACATTTAAACTCGTACTTTCTTCTATCAGTTTACCTGTCGTACCGGTAGTAATAATATGGCAATTTATTATTTTTTCTTGGTGCACCTTTAACCACTCAATCAGCTCCTGCTTACGATTGTCATGAGCGATTAATGCAACATTTTGGATGGGCCTCATTGCCTTTCCTTATTAGCTAAAGGAATTGATTATCTACGTAGTGCTAGAAAAATGAAAGCATATAAGGTAAGAATCACCTCGACATGACAAAAATATAATAGGCAAAAAAAAGCCTCGAATAATCGAGGCATAAATCACCACACTAAAAAAGCTATTGATCGCAGCCTTTTCAAGTCAATAAACTATAGAACACATAGATGTTTATTGCGTTGATATACATCAAGTCGCAATGAAAGACCCCCACTTATGATATCGATATGCTAAGCTGTATCAACATACTTTTTAGAGCGTTTTCACCTTACATCAAGAACATACAACACAAAAAATCTACCCCATTTTTTAATAAAAGAGAGAAGCAATAATGATGAAGATAATTACTCTGGGTTTGATGGCCAGCGCACTCACATTAAGTGTAAATGTAATGGCTGGGGATGCCGCTGCCGGAAAAAACAAGTCTGCGGTTTGCGGTACTTGCCATGGCGCAGCAGGTATATCAAGTATTGAAATGTACCCAAATCTTGCAGGACAAAAAAAGACCTACTTAGTGAATGCAATGAAAGCTTATAAAAACAAAGCACGAAATGGCGGTATGGCTGTGATAATGCAAGCTCAAGCAGCTAATTTAAGCGACCAGGATATTGAAAACCTCGCAAGCTATTACAGCTCACTATAAGCTCACAAATAACATGGGGCGTGATAACCTCGCTCCCTGTTAATACTGTTCAACTAATCCAACAGACTCAATGGAAACTTATGCACTTAAATATTTATATTGATGACGCCGATTTAGATGAGGGCGACTTAAATAAATTGCTCACGCCTGTATCTGAATCTATCTCTGCCTGGGTTGGTGAAAACAAAAAAAATGTGCAGCTTTTAGCTCAGCTATCAGAAAATGGTGAAGTTTTAAAATTAGGCATAAGTATTCAGGTTAAATCAAAGTTCAAATTAAAAGATCCTTTGAACTTTTTATACAGCCTTGCCAAAGAACATAAATGTGAGTTTGCAATTGCCATCATCACACCCGAAACAGGTGCTTCGGAAGATGTATGTTATTTTGGTTTTGAAGAAGGCCAGCCAGATTTATTTGAAATCGCTAATTATTTAGATTTGTAGATTAATTGATGAATATTAATAAGCGCACTTATTTCAGTGCGCGCTGAGCACCGAATAAACGTTAGTTCTGGAAGTGTTTATGGTTTTTCGATGCAGACTTCATAACTTGGTACATATTCTTTACCTGGGAGCTTCATTCTTCCTTCTTTGATAAAAGCATTTAATAACCCGTCAATAGGTTCCAAAATACTTGAGTCACCACTTATCTTAAACGGGCCTTTTTCACGCACCTGCTGAATACCCTCTTCCTTCACATTTCCAGCCACAATCCCTGAAAAGGTTTTCCGCAATGCGGCAGCAAGCATATGAATCGGCTGATCTTTTGTGAGATTCAAAGCTAACATCGACTCATGCGTTGGCTCAAAAGGTACTTGAAATTCCATGTCCACTTTTAGCAGCCAATTATAATAATAGGCATCACGATGCTTACGTCGATACCCTCTCACATCTTCAAGTCCTTTGGTCATGGTTTGCGCCACTTTCACCGGATCATCAATAATAATTTGATAACGCGACTGCGCTGTTTCGCCGAGGGTTAATCCTATGAAGTCATCAATCATTTTAAAATAACTTTCATTCTGTTTTGAGCCTGCAAACACCAGCGGAAAAGGCATATTTATATTATCAGGGTGAAGTAATAAACCGAGTAAATAGAGTATTTCTTCTGCGGTACCTACTCCGCCTGGAAAAACAATAATGCCATGACCTAAGCGTACAAACGCTTCAAGACGTTTTTCAATATCTGGCAAAATAGTCAATTCATTCACAATAGGGTTAGGTGATTCCGCAGCAATAATGCCAGGCTCTGTGATTCCAACATAGCGACCTAACTGGTGGCGCTGTTTCGCATGACCTACCGCGGCACCTTTCATCGGCCCTTTCATGGCACCCGGCCCACAACCGGTACAGATATTAAGCCCCCTCAAACCTAACTGATAACCCACTTCTTTGGTGAAGTCGTATTCAGACCGCCGAATTGAGTGCCCACCCCAACACACAACGATATCGCATGAATTATCTGTTTTAAGCAGATTGGCATTGCGCAGTAAGTGGAAAATAAAATTACTTATGTGCTCTGACCGACTAAGATCGAGTGCATTGCTTTTTGCCACGACACTATTGGTGTACAAAATGTCTCGAAGTACGGCAAATAAATGCGTTTTAATTCCCTGGACCATCACCCCATCAACAAAAGCACTTTCAGGAGCGTTCTTAATATCGAGTTTAATCCCCCGTGGCTGCTGAATCACCCCAATATCGAAGTTATCATATGAGGCCATTAAACTCTCACTGTCATCAGTCAACACACCACAATTTAATACGGCTAAGGCACAACGCCTAAATAGCTCATAAAGATGACGATTATTTTTGTCTCTCAATAGATCAACCTCATAACGAGACAAAATATCCATACTGCCTTTTGGCGTAACACGCGCACTTATACTCATAAAACGACCTTTTTTAAACGATACATTAATGAGTATAGGTGAATAGATGTAGGAGGATGTTTAAATTCTGAGCCATTTTGTTACTTTCAGGTTAGAATAGGCGGTATATCCCATCCAAATTAGAGTTGTTCGTTAGGTTATCTATGAAATTTGTTATTAAGCTATTTCCTGAAATCACCATTAAAAGTAAACCTGTTAGAAAGCGCTTAGTTCGTCAACTAAGACAAAATATCAGCGAAGTATTAAAAAAAGAACATGGCAAGATTGCAGTTCAAGGCTTTTGGGACAAAATAGAAGTTTACGTATCCGATGAAATTCCCGAGCTAGGTCAAAAAGTTGCTAAAACTTTACAGCGCATTCCTGGTATCGCTAATATTTTACGCGTACAGAACTACACCATCGAAAATATGAATGACGGGTTTGATGAAATCTCTGAACTGACTAACCGTGTCATGTTACATCAAGTAAAAGGTAAAACATTCGTGGTTCGCATTAAACGAGCCGGTATCCATACGTTTACCTCAAGTGAATTAGAACGCTATGTCGGCGGAGGTTTATTACAACATGGCGAATCCTTAGGTGTCGACCTTCATAACCCTGACATCACCATCAGACTAGAAATTCGAGATTCTGAACTCTATATCATAGAAGAACGTTTCACAGGTTTGGGTGGCTTTCCAATCGGAACGCAAGACGATGTTTTATCCTTAATCTCTGGTGGCTTCGACTCAACTGTTTCCAGCTACCTCACCATGAAACGTGGTTTAAAAACTCATTTTTGTTTTTTCAATTTAGGTGGCTCTGCGCATGAAATAGGCGTCAAACAAGTTTCACTTTATTTATGGGAAAAGTACGGCGCTTCTCATCGTGTTAAATTCGTTTCTGTGCCGTTTGAAGAAGTAACCGCTGAAATTTTAAAAACCGTACACCACTCACAAATGGGTGTGGTCTTAAAGCGAATGATGCTACGCGCCGCGACAGAAGTTGCTGACTCCTTACAAATTCAAGCCTTGGTAATGGGCGATAGTGTGGCGCAGGTTTCTAGTCAAACGCTTACCAATATGTGCGTGATTGACTCCGTAGTTGAGACCTTGGTTTTACGCCCATTAATCACCATGGATAAGCAAGATATTATTCGCTTATCAGCCCAAATTGGTACCGAAGATTTTGCTAAAAATATGCCTGAGTATTGTGGCGTCATTTCTGACAAACCAACAACCTGCGCGAAGAAAGAAAGAATTTTAGAAGAAGAAGCCAATTTCGATTTTTCTATCTTAGAAAAAGCGCTCTATGACCGACGCACCATTAAAATTGACCAAGTCATGGAAACAATTCAAACAATTGCAGAGGTTGAATTGGTTCCTGTACCTAAGGTTGATGACATCATTATTGATATTCGTCACCCTGATGAGCGGGAAAAGTCACCGCTAATGCTAACCAACAATACAATTCAGACCATTGCATTCTATGAACTCATGTCTAAAGTAGAGAAGCTTGATCTTGAACAAAACTATTTACTTTACTGTGAAAAAGGCACCATGAGCCAACTGCATGCAAGCCATTTAAAAGGCATGGGTTACAACAATATTGCTGTATATACACCCAATTCTTAAGTTTAAATAAATTTTTTACAAAAAAACCCACCCATACTTTGAACTTTTTAAATAAGTGCTAGTCTCTAATGTTAAGCCAGACAAAATGTTTGGCTCTTTTAACAACAGAGCAAACTAACACTATAGGAATTTAACAATGAGCAATGCACTAAAAGTAAGTAAAACAGCCGTTATTAGTATGATCGCAGCAGGCGTTATGGTTGCTTCAAATCAGGCACTTGCAGGTAAGCCAGGTTTTGAAAAGTGTCAGGGCGTTGCTAAAGCAGGTATGAATGATTGCGGTACAAGCAAGCATAGCTGTGCAGGCCAAGCAGCAACAGATGGCGACTCTGAAGAGTGGGTATATGTTCCAGAAGGTACTTGTTCTAAAATTGTTGGTGGTAAAGTTAAGTAATACTTAACCATTAAAAGGCCTTTACACAAGTAGCATCCTACGTGAGTCAAAGGCCTTGTTTATACAACCTCTTCAGAAATACCATCTATAATTAAATATCACACGCAAAGGAACCTTTTTTCCCAGCGAGTGTCAGATTAAAACACCAAACTTTATTTCTCAAATACCACGATAGGTTTCGCTTATGTCTGATGAACGCACAGGTTTCATAACCAACACTGCCTCGCTCTATTTATTACTCACTCGCTGGGTTGATAAAAGCCAAGTCGTTTTATTAGTCTTACTCCGATTATATATTGCCAAGATATTTTTTCTAGCGGGCTTAACCAAAATAAAAAGTTGGGACACAACTTTGATGTTATTCGAATATGAATACAATGTGCCTGTCATTCCTTTTGATATCGCGGCTTATTTATCTACGTTTGCAGAGTTGTTCTTTCCTGCTTTACTCGCAATAGGTCTTGCCGGTCGGTTTAGCGCGGGTGCGTTATTCATACTAAATATCGTTGCAGCCATTTCTTACCCCGATTTAAGCCCTGGCGGCGTTAATGACCACTACTTTTGGGGCACTATACTCGGCATTCTAGTTTTTTATGGGCCAGGAAAGTTAGCGATTGATGCTTGGATTCAGAAACGTTTTTTTGCAGCGTTATAAAGCTCCTTTATTTCTCAAAGAATTCATCTTGTTTTGTTGACCTGAAGACGGCACACTCTAAGGGTCAACCATGTTATTAAAACACGTTCGTCAAAGTTTGTTACACGACGCCGTGCGTAAAAAAACAGAGAGCAAGTATGGATTTAAGTGATTACCGAAGAGAGTATATGAGCCAAGGCTTACATCGAGAAGCCTTAATCGAAGACCCTTTCAAACAGTTTGAATCATGGTTTCAGCAAGCCACTGATTCAGGAACTCAAGACCCAAATGCTTTTAGCCTTGCGACACATGATATCGAAACCGGTCCATCAGTACGTACAGTGCTACTTAAGCTTTTTGATGAACATGGCTTTGTATTTTTCACCAACTATAACAGCCAGAAATCACTGCATATCAAAGCATATCCACAAGTAGCGATGTTGTTTCCTTGGTTAGCACTCAACAGGCAAGTCAGAATTGAAGGGCATTGCGAGAAAATTTCAACAGCTGCATCACTTAAGTACTTCGCAACAAGACCCCGTGGTAGTCAAATTGGTGCATGGTGTAGTGACCAAAGTGAAGTAATTGAATCAAGGTCGTTTCTAGAACAAAAATATCGAGAAGCCGCAGACAAGTTTAAATCTGGGTCTGTGCCTTTACCTTCATCCTGGGGTGGCTATCGCATTGTTCCCCGTCGGATTGAATTCTGGCAAGGGCAAGAAAACCGATTACATGACCGATTTCAATATTCAAAACAAAGCGATAATACTTGGCTCATCGAACGCTTAGCACCTTAATAAGTGAAGTTTCGCCACCATAAAAAGCCTTTGGTTTTTGCCATAAGTGCGCCGCTAAAAATCAGGTAGCTAATGGCATTTCACTTTAAATATCGATAGGTGTTTTAAAGCCTAACTTTTTGTGGATCTTTGATTTAGCCGATTTGTATATCTACGATATGTTCGTCAGTGACGAACATCCAAAGCCTGCCCTTGCGCAAGATATAAATTCTCCAAACAAACAACATACCGATGCATACATCTTGCAATACCACAAACACCTAAAAGATCCGTTATTATTTTATAATAACTCAAACAAAGTGGATTATTAGGGAAGTTACAACTATATATATAGAATATTTTATATAATCCATGGAAGGGATCCACTACCAAACAAAGAGGCTCGTTATGATCAATAAAATTTTATTATCATTTTTAATACTCATCTCTTCTTTCTCAGTACAAGCTGAAATCATCTTCTCTGTCGCCTATGAAAACAAAGTCCAATTCCCTTATTATATGGGCGAAACTGCTAAAGTATTAGATGTAAAGCCCGGTGCAGCAGTTGAATTAGTAAAACTTCTTGAAAGCAAAGTTCCCGGTATTAAAGTTGACCTTAAACGTTATCCTTGGAAGCGCTGTTTAAACGAGCTGGAACAAGGTAACGCAAGTGGTGCTTTTAATGCCTCCTATAAAGAAAAAAGACTGCAATTTGGTGCCTACCCTTTAAAAGGGGGCTCTGTCGACACTGACCGTAGACTCACTACCATCGCTTACCATTTTTACAAAAAGAAAGGTTCTGATTTTTCTTGGGATGGAAAAACAGCTTCCGGCGATATAAAGTCTATCGGTGCTCCTCGGGGATATTCCATTGTAAGTGATTTAAAGAAGTTAGGATTTAGGGTTACAGAAGCTAATTCTACAGAAGCAAATTTAAAAAAATTACAGGCAGGAAGAGTATCAGCAGTAGCCTTACAGGAAGTCACCGGAGATTATTTCTTAAAAGAGAATTCTCAATTTAATGATTTGGAAAAAGTACAACTGCCACTCAAAACGAAACCCTACTACTTGATGATATCAAACCAATTCAAAGCTAAACACCCTAAAATTGCTGAGCAAATCTGGGACGCTGTTGCTGAACTTAGAGAGGAAAAACTTCAAACTTTAACTGATAAATACTTCCAATAAGAGTTTTTACTCAATCTCTCATCTTAATATATCCTGGTTTTTAGTCATAAGTACGCTACTAAAGATCAGGCAACTAATGTCATGTCACTATAAACAGTGATTGTTAACAAGTGGTGTTGATACAAATAACTCCTTTAACTTTATTCGAAAGCCCTGCTTTTTTATCCATCCAAATCTGGTATCTTTCTTCTTGAATATCGATTTTTCAGTAAAAGGCTCCAGTTTGGTTTTGGTCAAACCATGAGTGAACTTACTGGCTTAACTTATTCCATACGGCATACTTAAGACTAAAATTCACAAGCATAATTTAAACACTGATGTATAGTTTCATCGTAACACTAGACTCCCTATAGGTTGAAGAGGTAAACACATGGAACTGTTGTACTGGCATTGGATCGTATTTGGCATTAGTTTAGTTCTCTTCGAGCTGATCATTCCTTCATTTACCGCGCTCTGGTTTGGCTTGGGGGCGATCTTCGTTGGCCTATTATTAGTCATCTCACCCGAGTTATCACTCACGCTACAAATATCTGGTTGGGCCGGTGTTTCAGCCGCGCTAACCTTAATGTGGTTCAAAGTGCTTAAACCCTCCCATAAAATTGTAGGGAAAGTATCACTCCAAGATGTGGATGGCGAAATTGGCTTAGTGATTACCAAACCCTCTGATAACCGGTTGGGTAAAGTTCGATTTTCAACCCCCTTAAAAGGGCACGATGAATGGGAGTTTAAAGCTGAAGAGACCGTTAACATTGGAGATCAAATCCAAGTGATAAACATTTCAGAAAACATACTGATCATGAAAAAACACTAATTTATTATTTAAATACGGAGATTATTATGTCTGCAGGTTTATACATCGCGATAGCGATATTAATACTGGTACTGATTACTATCGCTCAAGGTGTGCGTCTTGTACCACAAGGCTATCAATGGGTGGTGCAACGCTTTGGAAAATATCAAAAAACACTTATGCCTGGGTTAAATATCATTATTCCCTACTTCGACAAAGTCGCTTACAAGTTGACAACAAAACAAATTGTACTCGACATTCCCTCCCAAGAAGTAATTACTAAAGACAACGCCATTATTATTACCAGTGCTGTTGGGTATATCTCAATCGTTGATCCTCAAAAAGCGGTGTACGGCGTTGATAACTACAGCATCGCCATCCAGACCAAAGTACAAACCACATTACGATCGATCATTGGTGAAATGGACCTTGATAATGCGCTCAGTTCTCGAGATCAGATCAAGACCAAACTAACCGACACCATTGCCAATGAAATTGAAGAGTGGGGTATTAGCCTTCGATCCGTCGAAATTCAAGACATTAACCCGTCCCAAACGATGCAACAAGCGATGGAAGAACAAGCATCAGCAGAGCGAGCAAGACGAGCAACGGTGACTAAAGCAGAAGGATCTAAAGAAGCTCAAATTCTTGAAGCCACCGGCCAAAAACAAGCTCAAATTCTTGAAGCTCAAGGTCGTAAAGAAGCTGCTGAACAAGATGCAAAAGCAGAAATTCTATTAGCAGAAGCACGGCAAAAAGC
>Ga0209184_1000132_pt1 | contig 95290 bp, 74 predicted proteins | sample EN8Hudsemesocosm_2_FD_184627 | JGI IMG/M metagenome (GOLD analysis project Ga0209184, IMG submission 184627) | Methane-oxidizing microbial communities from mesocosms in the Hudson Canyon - EN8C Hudson Canyon (SPAdes) (version 2) | ecosystem: Environmental > Aquatic > Marine > Cold seeps | place... | reverse complement strand
ACAAACAAGGTGATACATCAGAACTGAAACATTATGACTTTTATGGAGAAATATACTCATCCTGATACTTTAGCGCTTATCCCAAATCGCAGCAAGCTGCGGGGAATTAAACCCCAAAGAGATTAAACTCTAAGCGTTATAACTTACGCTTCAATTTTTCAAAATATTAGCATCAATAATTAAAACTCATCTATAAATTAATTTTATAGATGAGTTTCTCATCAAACAACTATTCAGCTATATATTCAACAACTTCAAGGCCAAAACCAGATAATGAATGGTACTTGGTTTGTGAGCTTAATAAACGCATTTTACTTACGCCTAAGTTTGAAAGGATTTGAGAGCCAACTCCAACGTTTCGTGAACCTACATGGCGCTTGATTTCATTAACTTCTTCACCTGCATCAATCTTCGCATACTTTTCTACTTGTGCGATAAGTTCGGCTGTAGATTCATGCTTACCCAATAAAACTAATACGCCTCCTTCCTTAGCAATTTTTTCTAAAGCATTTGCCATTGGCCACTGAGCTACGCTTTCACGCTGACTGAATAATAAGTCTCTAAAAGTATTTTCTAAATGAACACGTACTAACGTTGGCTCTTCTGCTTTAATTTCACCTTTAGTTAAAGCAAAGTGTGCTTGACCATCAATGGTGTCTTTAAATACTGTTAAATCGAACTCACCGAATGCAGTTGGTAACTTACATTGTGAAACGCGTTCAATAGTCGTTTCATTGGCATTTCGGTATTCGATTAAGTCAGCAATTGTACCCATTTTCAAATCATGTTTTTCTGCGATGATTTCTAAATCAGGTCGACGTGCCATCGTGCCGTCTTCATTCAATATTTCAACAATAACCGCAGCAGGCTCTAAGCCCGCTAGACGTGCTAAGTCAGTGCCAGCTTCAGTGTGTCCTGCACGATTCAATACGCCACCATCTTTAGCAATTAACGGAAATATATGACCTGGTTGAACAATACTTAAATGATTAGCATCTTTGGCAACTGCCGCTAATACTGTTGTTGCGCGATCACCTGCGGAAATACCAGTAGTCACGCCTTGTGCAGCTTCAATTGAAACAGTGAAGTTTGTACTAAACTGAGCGTCATTTTTTTCAACCATTAACGGCAGTTTTAACTCTTGGCACTTTTCAACTGTCATTGGCATACAAATTAAACCACGACCGTGAGTCGCCATAAAATTAATAGCTTCTGGGGTAACTTTTTCAGCAGCCATAATGAAGTCACCTTCATTTTCTCTGTCTTCGTCATCCATCAAAATGACCATTTTACCTAGAGCAATATCGTCAATAATTTCTTGTGGGGTATTTAAATTCATGATCATCTCTTTTTATTTAATATAGCCACTACGAGCTAATAATTCATGGGTTACACCTGAACTTTTACTTTCAGGTGAACTATGTTCCTTGCGAGTTAATAAACGCTCAATGTAACGTGCGATTAAATCAACTTCTAAATTCACTTGGGTGCCAACTTGGTAATGGGCAATAATTGTTTGTTCGGTTGTGTGTGGCACAATCGTTATACGGAATTTATCAGCTGTTATACTATTTACGGTTAAACTCGTACCATCTATGGTAATAGATCCTTTTTCGGCGATATAAGGTGCTAAATCACTCGGCATATCTAGCCAGTATTCAATACTATTACCGTTATGTTCAATTGAAGTAATTGCAACCATTGCATCAACATGACCAGAGACCATATGCCCACCAAAACGCGTAGTAGGTAACATCGCTTTCTCTAAGTTAATCTTTTGACCCGTTTTATAATTAACAAAACCTGTACGTGTTAACGTTTCATTTGAAACATCAGCACTAAAACTTGATGAGTCAAAGGCAACGACCGTTAAACAAATACCATTATTGGCTATCGAGTCACCCAATTTAACGTCACTCATATCGAGTGTTCCAGTTGAAATAACAAGTCTTGCGCCCTGTCCGGTAATATTTATGGCTTGAATTGTGCCAATCGCTTCAATTATTCCTGTGAACATAATCACTCTTTAAGTCATTTTTAGGTCGAGTTTACCTCAACATAATACTAAAATTTCAATGTGAAAATTTAGCAATAATACGGATATCTTTGCCAATCATACGTAGATCATTAATATTTAGTTCTTTGGCTTGGCTCAATTTTTCAATCGTAGTCATATTTACCAAGCTTTGACTCTCAGCCCCCATCAATTTTGGGGCTTGATATAAAATCAATTCATCAACTAAATTTTGCTCAATAAAAGCACCCGCTAAACGAGATCCAGATTCAATTAATACATCGTTTAAGTTTAGCTTAGCTAAATATTCTAATAAGGCGCGTAAATCTATATGCTGTTTACTTTTTGATTTTTGATCAAAGGGTAAACATACTTGTTTTACAAAATGAGGCCATTGATGAATGTTTTCAATGGTGTTTCTAATTAATATTATGGGACCACTTTCTTTGAACAAAGCTAAGCTAGGCGTCAAACGATTTTTTGAGTCGATAATTATTCTAATTGGCTGTCTAACTAATTCCTTTTGATAGCTATTTTTCAGCTCTCCAAGTTCAGACCAACGAACCGTCATTTTCGCATCATCAATTAATATACTATCGGCACCGCTAATAATTGCACAACTTTGAGCGCGTAACCGTTGAACATCTTGTCGAGCTTGAGGTGAGGTTATCCATTTACTTTCACCATTTTTCATGGCGGTTTTACCGTCTAAGCTCGCCGCTAACTTACAACGAACATAAGGTAAGCCTGTGGTCATTTGTTTTATAAAGCCGATATTTAACGCTTCAGCCGCTTCAGCTAACAACCCATTCTGGGTGGAGATCCCAGCTTTTTCAAGCATTTTCAAGCCATTGCCTGCCACTTTAGGGTTTGGATCAACCATAGCCGAAATCACATGTTTAACCCCCGCTTTAATTAACCCTTGAGCGCATGGCGGGGTTCTTCCAAAGTGACTACAAGGCTCTAACGTTACATAAGCAGTTGCATCGCTTGCATTATCGCCAGCCATTTTAAGTGCGTTCACTTCGGCGTGACCTTCTCCTGCTTTTTGGTGGAAACCTTCACCAATAATTTCACCATCTTTTACTAGTACGCAACCCACGCGAGGATTGGGCGATGTAGTGTAATGACCTCGTTTAGCAAGTGATATTGCACGCTGCATAAAACGGTAATCTTCAGATGAAAATTGAGTCATATTATTTGTCATCACACTCTTTGTCATTTCCTAAACGAGCAATCTCTTCACCAAACTCTCTAATATCTTCAAAAGAACGATAAACAGAAGCAAATCGCACATATGCCACTTTATCTAATTCTTTTAATCGTTCCATAATGATATTACCTAGGAGCTCACTAGAAACTTCTCGCTCACCTGTGGCGCGTAATTGGGACTTAACTTTATTGATTGATAATTCAACTTGCTCAACACTTACAGGGCGTTTCTCTAATGCTCTCACTAAACCGTTACGCATCTTGTCTTCATTGAAAGGCTCACGAGAACCATCATTTTTAATAATGCGAGGCATAACTAGCTCTGCAGTTTCAAACGTGGTGTATCGCTCATGACAGGCTAAACATTCACGGCGGCGACGAACTTGGTGGCCGTCAGAAACCAAACGGGAATCAATAACTTTGGTGTCTAAAGCTCGGCAAAAAGGGCAATACATGGGAAGCTCCAAAAAATAATATCAATCGGCTCATCAAAATTTAAACGTCAGAAACAATAATGGCCGCTAATGCGGCCATTTTAATATAAATAAGCAGTTGTTACATCAACTTATTTGTCTTGAGTCTTGATGCTCAACATAAATTTAATTTATGCGTAAACAGGGAAACGAGAACAAAGCTCAGTAACACTCTCTTTTACAGTAGCGATAACGTCTTCATTGTTAATATCATCTAAAATATCACAAATCCAACCTGTTAATGCATTCGTTTCTTCAACACCAAAACCACGACGCGTAATTGCCGGAGTACCAAGACGCAAACCAGACGTTACAAACGGAGAACGTGGATCGTTAGGTACTGAGTTTTTGTTAACAGTAATGTGTGCACGACCTAATGCTGCATCAGCATCTTTACCAGTAATATCTTTATCGATTAAATCAAGTAATAACAAGTGATTATCAGTACCGTTTGAAACAACTTTATAGCCACGTTCTTGAAGAACAGCAACCATAGCTTTAGCATTGTCTAAAACATTTTGTTGATAAACCTTGAACTCAGGCTCTAATGCTTCTTTAAATGCAACAGCTTTAGCAGCAATTATGTGCATTAATGGGCCACCTTGGCCACCAGGGAAAACAGCTGAATTCAATTTTTTATACACAGCTTCATCATTACAGCCTGAAACAATTAAACCACCACGAGGGCCAGCTAATGTTTTATGCGTTGTAGTCGTAACAACGTGAGCATGTGGAACTGGATTTGGGTATAAGCCAGCTGCAATTAAACCTGCAACGTGAGCCATATCAACGAAGAAGTATGCGCCTACACTGTCTGCGATTTTACGCATACGTGCCCAATCAACAACACCAGAAAAGGCAGAAAAACCACCGATAATCATTTCTGGTTTATGTTCTAGTGCTAAACGCTCCATTTCTTCGTAATCGATATCACCAGTTTCTGGGTGAAGACCATATTGAAATGCCTCGTAAGACTTACCTGAAAAGTTTACATGAGAACCATGTGTTAAATGGCCGCCATGAGCTAAGCTCATGCCTAATACTTTTCCGCCTGGTGATACTAATGCCTGAAACACTGCAGCATTGGCTTGTGAGCCAGCATGCGGTTGAACGTTCGCGTAAGTTGCACCAAATAATTCTTTAGCACGGTCAATTGCTAATTGCTCAGCAATATCTACATATTCACAACCACCGTAATAACGTTTTCCTGGGTAACCTTCCGCGTATTTATTGGTTAATTGAGAACCTTGTGCTTCGAGAACACGAGGGCTACAGTAATTTTCAGAAGCAATAAGTTCGATGTGCTCTTCTTGACGAACTTTTTCATTACTCATCGCTTGATAAAGTTCCGGATCAAAATCAGCAATATTCATATCACGTGTAAACATAGTGTTTCCTCAATTATTCAGCTTTAGGCTGTTACAGACAATGTCTAATGAATTGTCTAATGGATAGCAAAATTATGCGGCGTATTCTGCCTGAAATCAGCTTAGTTGTACACGTTAAAAGGTACAAGTTTTAGCTCATTTAGTAATCTAATATGCCGTAAATATTTATGTTGTTATTGATAGAAGCTTTTAAAGCCGAGATCAATTTTTTTATGAGATAGAATATAACGGAGATAAAAAGCAATATCAAGGAATTTAAACCAGACAAAAAACAAAGGAGCGAATATAATTCAAAATAAACATGCATTTTACGCAGTTTATTTTGAATCAATTGATTTGAGGAACTTTAATTCTTTCATTCTTCTGGCATAGAAAGTATGTGCAATTAGCCAAATAGAAATAATGAATACATTCAGGAAAATAAAGCCAAACATGGGTGATTTACTCATATGCTGACTTGCGGTGAATAGATACCAATTTGAAACTGGACAAATCACAAAGCAGAAAAGTTTAATAAGCTTAATATAACTCAGTGATGACATGCACCCTGCAATAGCATGTTCAATGGCTTTATCAGGGCTACCGCAATTTGAGCGCCACGCAGTAACTCGAAACTTAACCGCGAAATAAACAAATATAACCGACAATGCACCACCACCACCTAAATAGATCATAGTGGCTTCATCTTTAGTGTTATTAATCCACATATAAATACCAGCGACAAGCATTCCTATAGTGGCAATTATGTCTAATGACAATAAAAGTTTAGCGATTAAAGTGCGTTGTTTGGTTTGTCTCAGTAATTTATTAATGTCTGTTTTGACAAATGGCTGACTTTGCCAGTCTTGTGTCATTTCAGCCCATTGCTCGTCTATCACGGATGTATCAAGCGGTTTAGTATGACTACTTTTTGGCAAGGTGGTGACATCTAATAATGGCTCAGCTTGACTTTTTGTTTGTAAAATTACTTTACCTTTCTCATTTAACGGGGATTCGTCTTTGTTCATACCGCCTCCATTAACTTTATTAAAGCGGCTTTTGCACGCTGTAAACGAACACCAACAAGGTTTGTGGTTATCACTAAAACATCCGAGATTTCTTGGTAACTCATCCCTTCAAGCGCTAAGGTGATCACTTGTTGCTGATCAAGCTTAAGTTGCCTAATAGATTTGGCTAAACGCGCCTGTCTTTGTTCTTTATCCAAGCTCTGATAAGGTGTCGGTTGTATTTGATCTTTCTCTGCCTCTTGATTTAGCGCATCAATATCTTGATCTACTTTCACACTTTTCACCGCTTTTGAAACATGAGTCGCTAAAATATTATGTGCAATACGAGCGACAAAAGTTTTTACAGCAGAATCATGTCGAAAGCTTGGTAGTGCTCGCCAGATATTGAGTGCTATTTCTTGAAAAAGTTCATCTTGTATCGCGGGCTTTGCTTCAAAACCCGTAATGATATGACGGAGTAATTTTTCATACTCTGTCATCCATTCGGTGAAAATTTCCTGATTGTTTGAAGATGGGTTCAAATAATAACTCGATAAATTACAATGTGCCGTTTAATAACGATCTTGTTCTTGTTTCGTTAATTCTATCGAGTTATTCATCTCAATACCAATGCAACCTAATACTTTATAGACGAGTAATTAAGACTAGCTTAATGACATCACAACTTTCTCTGACTTCAACTTTTGCGATAAAGTAATCACTAATGCCACAGTCATTGCTATCGTTATTGCTGTAGTGCTCGCTAGAACAGCCCAATCAACAGGTAAACCTTTGAAAACATCTTCCATCAACATTGATTGTCCTGAAATCGGTAACCAATTTACCCAAGCAGGTTTATCATCAATCATCATAATCGCCATCGGCACCATAGCCGGTAACATAATTAACATTGAAACCGTTGACTGTGCTTCTTTGAAGCTTTTCGCTTGAAAAGAGAAAAACAACTGTAAAGCCGTAGCAAAGAAACATAAGGGTACAAGTAATATTAATAAAGCAGCAATGCTAAAAGCATTTAAACTGAAGGTTGCACCTATTTTTGATAAGTCGATAAACCCTACTGAAATGGTGGTTAATGCCAACATTATAATAATGGACAGCACAGAAATAGAACTCGCACAGGTCATTTTAGCAAGCACTATTTTAAGTGTGCTGACTGGCTGACATAGTAGCATCTCTAATACATTACGCTCACGTTCACCTGCACTTGAATCAATCGCAATTGACAGTCCTGAAACAAACGCCCCCATTAAAAGATACATACCTAAAAACATAGACACCATCACGGCATTACTTGTAGGTAGCGCAGTATCTTGCTCTTGCAAAATAATAGGTTGTAATAAGTTAATATCGACACCTCTTACTAATAAGCGCTTATAACCAATACTTTGTGAGTAACCTCTTACCGTTTCTCTCACACGACGTATAGGTGCACTTGATGATTTTTTGCCGTAATCTGCACGTAATACAACGTCTATCGCTTTACCTTCTGACATTTTTTCAGCGAAGTCTTTTGGAATATCAACTTCAATACTACGCTCCTCCCATGCATATTTGTCATCTTCAGGCACATTAGCAAATTGTAGGATATTATTTTCTTCAAATATCTCTATTAATTTTGGTGCATATTCAGCGCCAGTGAATTGCACATAGATAGGTGGGTTACCTACACTTTCGGTAATCATAACTTTCGATATAACCATGATCATTACAGGAGCAAGTAATCCCATGCTCAAGGCAACCATCAAGGCTCGTTTATCTCGAAACGCTTCTCTTAATTCTTTAAGTAATAATGCTTTAAACTGGATCATGCTGCTACTCCTTCATCTGAACCAATTAACTTAACAAAGGCATCTTCTAATAATTTTTCTCCAGCAAGATCACAGAGTTCTTGAGGAGTGCCTTGTGCAGCTAATTTACCATTGGAAACAATAATCACTCGGTCACATAACGCAGCAACTTCTTGCATTACGTGTGACGAAAATAAAATACAATGACCTTTTGCTTTGAATTTTGCTAAATGGTTACGTAAAACGCGTGTGCTCATTACATCAAGACCACGAGTAGGTTCATCAAGTACAAAGTTTTTTGGCTGATGCACCAAAGCTTGAGCTAACGTCACTTTCATACGCTGCCCTTGTGAAAAACCGACCGTTTTACGGTGAGCTAATTCTTCCATTTCTAAATCTTTAAAAACTTGTGCTATTGCCGCCTTTTTCTTAGCGCCTTGCATACCATGAAGACTCGCAAAGTAGTCAACTTGCTCATAAGCCGTTAAGCGCTCATATAAGCCAAATTTGTCAGGGAATATACCTAATTGCTTTCGCACAGCTAATGGATCTTCTAACACATTAATACCATCAACCATTACCGAGCCTTCATCTGCTTTAAGTAAGCCATAAAGTGTACGTAAACACGTGGTTTTTCCTGCGCCATTAGGACCTAAAATCCCGGTAATTTCTCCATCATTCGCTTTAAACGACATTCCATCTAGGGCTTTTACAGTATTCTTTTTATCGACAAAACTTTTATGTAAGTTATTAACTTCAATCATGATGATATCCTTATAGGTTGCCGTTTAAGTGTGTCATAAAGGTTTCGCTTTTTAGCTCAGTTAAGCATGACTCGTCTAATCCTTTAGGATCAAGTGTTTCTAAAAACTCATTAACAATATCAATTCCACAAGGTGTTGAAGCAACAATATGCGCATTGTTCTTTGAGATGATGTGATGATTATTAGGTAGCGTTAACGCTGATTTGTCACCATTACTTGGTGGCGTTACTGGATCTAAATTACCTGATAAAATAAGCGTTGGAATATTTGTAGTTACACTACTATAAAATGCTTCATCTACAGAATATTTTGGCCATAACGGACAAGCTTGCAACCAAGGTTTATGACTATCATTACCACCAAAAGCATTATCAGCGTCCGCAGTAAACATCTCAGCTGTAACCTTAGGTATATCTTCATTACAAACAATATTCAAGGTTAAACCTACATACATTCCCATGCTACCTTCAGACATTGCAATTAAGCCAATAAGTGGCTGATAATTATCTAAAAATGCTTGATGAATAATAAGAGGTACTAAACCGCGTGTGCTCATTGAATATAATTGGAAGCGTAAGTTATTGATGAATTTACTTTTGCTTAATACAAAGTTAGTTTTTGTACCTAAACGTGGATGCGCAATTTCAAGTTTAACCGGTGCTTCTTCTAATCGAGCAATTACCGCTTTAAATTCGTCAGCTAACTCAGGGTAAGCCGCTTTACAATGATCATCTTGCATGCAAGTTTCGAGTAATAAATTAAATGAACGTGCAGAGCTTTGACCAAAGGTACCAATAGGCACTTCAATCGGCCCAACACTATCGAGCACAACACTTTTTAGTGAATCAGGAAACATGCGCATATAAACTAAACCTGCACGTGTTCCATACGAGCCACCATAGATATGAATTTTTTCATGACCTAATGCACTTCTAACCGCATCAAAATCTCGAATCGCATTCTCAGAATTGTATTGACTTAAGTCACCTGTAAACTGTGCTAAACAATCTTTAATTTCTTGTTCTGAAAAGTCTTCAGGAATAATGTCGTAAGCATTTCGAGTGGAATTATCATCACACTGTAGTGGATGAGATTTACCCGTACCACGTTGGTCCACTAAAATAATATCATGAGACTTTCTGATTTCATTAAACGTTGTAAATATATGTGCGGCTAATTCTACAGAAGCTTGCCCGGGGCCGCCCGCTAAAAACATTAATGGTGTTTTATTTTGGCTTTTATCAATTGCAGGCAACACAGCAAAGTTAACACTAATTTTTTCACCGTCAGCTAAAGTATAGTTTTCAGGTACAAGCAGTTTGCCACACTGCACTTGCGATTTAATGCCTTTTAAGTGGCAATTTCCTAAAGTAAGGACTTCATCATTATTTTTTTGTTCATCTGCATTATCTGCCAACAGCATCGAACTAAAACTAAGTAAGCTAATTGCTAAAAGGCTTTGCCATTTTGTTATCATTATTTTATTCCTTTTGAAATATCGAACACATAGTCGCAAGATTAAGTGTTTTATTACAATTTATTTGAAATAAATCAATATTAATTTTAATGACTGATAAACAAGAGTTATTAATAATAAGTTTTATGGAAGGACATATAAAAATAATTTTATCTAAACAGAACGCTGTAAAAGCAAAAAGCCGAATAACAATAAATGCTATCCGGCTTTATATTCTAGAGAAAACTGTTTTTAAGTATTATGAGAACTGGTTAGAAGTGTTGTTCGCTCCACCTGCTTTAAGGGCGTTCTCACCAGCAAAGTATTCTTTGTGGTCATCACCCATGTCAGAACCTGACATGTTTTGATGTTTAACACAGGCGATACCTTGACGAATTTCTTTACGTTGTACACCTTCAACATAACCCAACATTCCTTGGTCACCGAAGTATTCTTTAGCAAGGTTATCAGTAGATAACGCAGCCGTATGGTAAGTAGGCAATGTAATTAAGTGATGGAATATGTTTGCTTCACGTGCTGTATCTGATTGGAAACTACGAATTTTATCATCAGCTCTTGCCGCCAATTCTGTTGTGTCGTAATCAACATTCATTAAATCTGCACGAACATAATTAGATACATCTTCACCTGCAGCTTCCATTGCATCAAAAGCTTGTTGACGGAAGTTTAATGTCCAGTTAAATGATGGGCTGTTGTTATAAACAAGCTTAGCATTCGGGATTTCTTTACGAACTTCGTTCATCATTGCCGCGATATCTGCAACATTCGGTGTTGCGGTTTCTATCCAAAGCAAATCAGCGCCAGCTTTAATCGCTTCGATGCTATCAAATACACAACGTTCTTCGCCTGTACCTTGACGGAATTGATATAAACCTGAAGGTAAACGCTTAGGGCGAACTAACTTACCGTTGCGATTAAAACATACATCGCCTTCAGCCATATCGCTTACGTCAATTTCTTCAACGTCTAAGAATGAGTTATAAATGTCACCTTGATCGCCAGGCTCTTTAACAACTGCGATTTCTTTTGTAAGACCGGCACCTTCAGAATCTGTTCGAGAAACGATAATACCGTTGTCGATACCTAGTTCTAAGAATGCATGACGTAAAGCACGAATTTTTGAATGAAAATCAGCATGAGGAACTGTTACTTTACCGTCTTGATGGCCACATTGCTTCTCATCAGCAACTTGGTTTTCAATTTGTAGCGCACAAGCGCCAGCTTCAATCATTTGCTTAGCCATTAGGTAAGTTGCTTCAGCGTTACCAAAACCAGCATCGATATCGGCAATGATTGGTACAACGTGAGTAACGTGGTTATCAATTTTGAACTGGATAGCAGCTTTATCGCCGTCACTTGCTGCGTCTAACTCGCGGAAAAGACCGCCAAGTTCACGTGCATCAGCTTGACGTAAAAAGGTATATAGCTCTGCAACTAAAGAAGCAACAGAAGTTTTTTCGTGCATAGATTGATCAGGAAGAGGTCCAAATTCGCTTCGAAGTGCAGCAACCATCCAACCTGAAAGGTACAAGTAGCGGCGATCTGTCTGACCATCGAAATGCTTCTTAATTGAAATCATTTTTTGTTGGCCAATAAAACCGTGCCAGCAACCTAAAGATTGAGTGTACTTAGAGCTATCAGCATCAAAAGCTTCCATATCTCTGCGCATAATGTCTGCAGTATATTGAGCAATTTCTAAGCCTGTTTTGAATCTGTTCTGTGTACGCATACGAGCAACTGATTCTGGGTTTATAGTATCCCAAGAGTTACCTGCATTGGCTTTAATCGCTTGAACTGCTTCTATTGCACTTTGATAATTAGACATATCACTCTCTCCAAAAGGTTTATAATTTTTTATATGGCCTTGTTAGCTTTAGCACTCAAATTAAAAGTAAACATGAAAGCAAACATACCGAACAACACAAAGTCTAGAACATATTACAAACATTCTTAAAATATATAATACCTATCACTACCATTCACAAAATAAATATAGATTTCCAAAAATAAAACAACTTATATTTTTCAATAACTAAAGTTCATAAAACCAGGTTTTAGCTATAACATTCATCGCTAAAATTAATATTTACCACTTAAAATTTCTTGATTTATTATTGTGACCATGACATATACTTTAGTTATATTATTTCTACTGACCATTAAAACTATGAATATAGCCAAAATCGATCTTAATCTACTTATTTATCTTGATGTATTACTTCGAGAAAAAAACGTAACACGTTCAGCCAGCCAACTAAACATAACTCAACCAGCAATGAGTAATGGATTAAAAAGATTAAGAAACTTATTTAATGACCCGATATTAGTAAGAACATCTGACGGCATGGTGCCAACAGAGCGTGCTAGAGCTTTAGCGCCTGTGATCAGAAAAATTCTATTAGAGCTTGAAGAAGCGTTACAAGGTGAAGAAGAATTTAACGAAAAACATAGTCAACGTGTATTTCGAATTATGGCGAGTGATTATGCTGCTTCTACCCTATTACCAAATTTATTAAGAAAGATAAATGAGATTGCTCCAAACGTTACAATCGACATAATGACACCCAGCGACGTAACTTTTCACGACGTAGAAGCGGGTAAAATCGATATGGCGATAAACCGCTTTGATGAATTGCCACAATCATTTCACCAAAAAACGATTTGGCGTGATACTTTCTCATGTCTATTAAGTGCAGATAATCCAGATGTATCTAAATTCAACTTAAACACTTACCTTTCATCTAAACATGTTTGGGTGTCGAAAACGGGCTTTGGCGTTGGCGTCGGCATGGATCCAAAAGATGTTCAAAAATTAGGTTGGGTTGATGAAGCGCTGGCACGTTTAGGTAAAAAACGTGATATCAAAGTATTTACCCGAAACTATCATGTTGCCATGCAACTAGCCTTTGAAGACGGCTTAATTGCCACGTTACCTACAAAAGCGGCTTTGTTACATAAAGATGATCAAAAATACACGATTGTAAGGCCACCTTTTGACATTCCTGATATTGAATTAAAAATGATTTGGAGCCCATTATTACATCACGACGCTAGCCACATATGGTTTAGACAACTCGTCATAGAAGCCGCTGACCAAGGGTAATCAGGCCATGTTTAATCATATAGTCTATAGTTTATTGTCGGTGACTATTTGCTTATTAGCAGGAAAAGCTATTGAACTTTTTCTGCCTGTTTTGCCTGCAAGTTTATATGGCATGATGATATTTACCACTTTACTGCATTATCGATTTCTAAACGCAAAGCGAATTCAACCTTGTATTGAGTGGGCGTTAGCTAACATGGCTGTGTGCTTTGTACCTGCAGGTGTGGGAATAATCAATCACTATGAATTAATCAAAAATCATGGTCTTATGCTAGTCAGCATTATCTTTTTCACTACATTTTTATTACTTACTTTTGTTGGCATAACTTATCAAAGACAATTAAACCGAAAAGAATCAACATTACAAAAAGAACTTAATAAGTGATGAATAGTAACTTTATATCTGAAACTAGTTTTATGTTATTTTTCATTCTTCTGACCTTAGTGGTTTATCAAGCTTTTGTGCATTTACAAAAACTATGTAAAAAAGCTTGGTTAAACCCAATGTTATTATCAATAATAACTTTAATACCTTTTTTAGTATTTTTTAATATTCCTTTTGAACAATACTATCAAGCCACTACACCTTTAAACAGCTTACTAGAGCCAGCAGTGGTCGCTCTTGGTTTCCCGCTATATCAACACATTAAAACGATAAAGAAACAATGGAGACAAATCGTCATTCTATTATTCGTGGGAGCTGTTATTACCATCGCAATAAGTTTCTGCGTAACGATATTCGCAATTAATCAATACGAGATAGCGGTATCCCTTTCTTTGAAGTCAGTAACAACACCAATAGGGATCGCTTTAACCGAGCAACTCAATGGTAATAATTCAATCACCGCATTTGCGATTATTTTAGCTGGCTTATTTGGTGCATTATTAGGCCCACCATGGCTTTCATTTATTAACGTCACTTCACCTAAAGCACAAGGGTTAGCTATAGGTGCTGCGAGCCATGCACTTGGTACAGCAACAATTAGTAGAGTAAGTTATGAGCATGCTGCTTATAGTTCTTTAGCGTTAATAATTTCAGCCGTAGTTACCGCAATATTCAGCCCAATGATAATAAATACCCTTGTCCATTTGTTATAGTGATGAGTATTTGACTTTATTTTCTCAAAGTAACTTTAGTTAACAAACGAATACAACATTCACAAAGCGACTAAATACACAAAATAACATTCACATGATTTATGGCGATTATTGTAAATAACAATAATCAATGCAACTTACTGTATTCACAAATCACACAAACAAAATAATCGTTAATTATCATGAAGATAAAAACATACATTCACTATAAAAATATAAATTATAAAATCATTCTGTTAGAAACATAATGTGTAGCTATTGCATGAAAAATTAATACCTCCTACATTGCATCTAAACGTTATCATTAATTATGTTTATTGCTTTTTTTGAAGGGCTATTTTGAAAACATTCATGATACTAAACATTTATCTTATGACTTAACTATTCAACTAACAATTTTCTTGAATAATTGCACAAGAGGAAAGCATTATGACCCAATATGTTAAAACCCAAAATATCCAAGTGGCTCATTGCCTACACCACTTTATTGAACAAGAGGTACTTCCTCACAGTACAATTACTCCTGTAAATTTCTGGAAAAACTTCTCTACGATTATTGAAAAACTTACCCCTATTAATAGATCCTTATTAACAACCCGTGATGATTTACAAGCCAAGATAGATTGCTGGCATAAAGATAACTTTGGCGATAAGTTTGATTTTTTGGCTTATAAAAAATTCTTAAAAGAAATCAATTATCTGGTGCCTGAGGTCGATGACTTTTCAATTACCACGGAAAACGTTGATGCTGAATTAGCCACTATGGCTGGTCCTCAATTAGTTGTGCCGATAATGAATGCACGGTTTGCTATTAATGCCGTAAATGCACGTTGGGGAAGCTTGTACGATGCTCTATATGGTAGCGATGTTATTTCAGATGATAATGGTGCTGAAAACAGCGGCGCCTACAATCCCGCACGTGGTCAAAAGGTTATTAGTTTTGCCCGTGAATTTTTAGATCAAAGTATTCCATTAACGAGTGGGAGTCACGTTAAAGCTAACCAGTATAAAATATTTGGTACTCATTTAACTATTCAGCTTGAAAGTGGCGAACAAGTTGAGCTACTTAATAGCAATGCATTCAAAGGTTATCAAGGTACTTCTGAGGCTCCTACAGCGCTTTTGTTCGAGCACAACGGTTTACATTTCGAAATAAACTTCGATAAAGCAAGTGAAATAGCAAAAAGTGATAACGCGGGAATTTCAGATATAACCCTTGAGTCAGCTTTAACTACAATCATGGATTGTGAAGACTCCGTTGCAGCAGTTGATGCTGATGACAAAGTTGTTGCTTATAAAAACTGGTTAGGTTTGATGCAAGGTAACTTAACAACTGAATTACATAAAAATGGCAAAACTATCCAACGAAAAATGGCTGAAGATAGACAGTACCAAAAAACTGATGGCGAAAAATTAACATTAAAAGGCCGAAGCTTAATGTTCGTTCGTAATGTTGGTCACTTAATGACAAATAATGCCATTCTATTAGCTGACGGCTCTGAAGTACCAGAAGGTATTATTGACGCCATGGTTACTTCTTTGATTGCCTGCACCAACTTAGATAATTCATCAGACAAGAATGCCTTTAGTAATAGTGCAAAACAATCTATTTATATTGTTAAACCCAAAATGCATGGCCCTGAAGAAGTTGCTTTTGCTGATACCTTATTTGAACACGTTGAAGAAGCTTTAGTTTTAGAAAGAAATACCATAAAAATGGGTATCATGGATGAAGAACGCCGAACGAGTGTCAATTTAAAAGCGTGTATTGCACAAGCAAAGTCCCGAGTGGTATTTATTAACACTGGATTTTTAGATCGTACAGGAGATGAAATTCATACTTCGATGGCAGCAGGTATCATCGCTAAAAAAGCAGATATCAAATTAACGCCATGGATTAGTGCTTATGAAGATAACAATGTTGATGTTGGTTTAGCATGTGGCTTTAGTGGTAAAGCACAAATAGGCAAGGGTATGTGGCCAATCCCTGATCAAATGTCGAATATGCTTGCAACAAAAATAAACCATGTTCAAGCAGGTGCTAATACGGCTTGGGTTCCATCACCAACAGCAGCGACGTTACATGCGCTGCATTATCATAAAGAAAATGTCTTCGCACTTCAGAAAGAATTAACGACACGTAAACCCGCAAACTTAGACGACATTCTTACCATTCCACTTGCTAAAAATACCCAGTGGACTGAACAAGAAATTAATGATGAGTTAGATAATAACGCCCAAGGTATTTTAGGTTATGTTGTTAGATGGATTGATCAAGGTGTAGGCTGTTCGAAAGTACCTGACATCAATAATGTAGGTCTAATGGAAGACAGAGCCACTTTACGTATTTCAAGCCAACATATAGCCAATTGGTTAACGCATAATGTATGTAGTGAACAGCAAGTTTTAAACAGTATGAAAAAAATGGCCAAAACAGTTGATAGCCAAAATAAGAAGGATGCAAGTTATCAAGCAATGGCAAGTGATTTTGAAAATAGTATTGCTTTTAAAGCAGCGTGCGATTTAGTATTTTTAGGGACAAAACAAGTTAATGGTTATACAGAACCTTTATTACATAGTTATAGGCTAAAAGTGAAAAAAAATAATTAATCTATTTATGTTATTAAATTAAAGGAGAAATATTTTACGTAATATTTATCCTTTTTATTTTCGTCAACGTGAAACTTTATTCTACTATTGCCTGTCTATTTCTCTAATGGGCAATGATACATTGAAGAATCATAAGTACTAACAAGTATCAAAAAGCCATTAAACTCAATTTTTTGACCGTTTACCGTATATCACTCGTAATATACATTATTACGAATTATAGTTAGCCTGATTTATTATAACTACCAATAATGAGTAGTTTTTCAAGAGATAAGTTTTGTAGTCAATGCTCTGTGAATTTATAAGACGAGGATCGCAACATGAAATCACAAATTAAAACTGTAGCGTTTGGTGCCATATTCAGCATAATCGGATTATGCTTTACCCTTTCGACTGCATCAGCAGAATCAAGTAGTGCTAGAATGAAAGTAGAGTTCTCCACTGACACTTATACAACTAATTTTCCGACACTCGTTAATGAAGGTCGCTCAAAAGATAAACCTCTACTAAAACCTGGTAATGGATTAACAGAATTTGCCGCTTGTGAAGTAACAGCTAAAAATGAATACTTTGAATTGGCCATTATTTTCAATGATAAATTACAGCAATTGATTTCAGTTTTATTTGTGGATGATATGAATAATAATGCGCAACGTAACCAAATCACTAAGATAGATTGATAATAATCTGTTATTAGATAAATTATTAAACAAATAAAAAAAGGCCATATGGCCTTTTTTTATTTTTATTTAATACAGAAACTTTAAGCTTCAAGCGCTCCTTGTTTATATTTTATTGGCACTTTCACCTCAAAACTACAACCAACTTCTGTTTCTAAGCATTTAATTGTTCCCTTTAATTTTGCATCAACTAAGTTATAAACAATGTTCATACCTAGCCCTGATCCTCCTTGACCACGCTTAGTTGTAACAAAGGGATCAAATATACGGTTGACAACACTCTCGTCTAACCCCTTTCCATTATCACTATAAAGAAGGGTTAAGAATCCGTTTTCTTCAATAAATCTTATTGATATTTCGCCACTTTCTATTCCATCAAAGCCATGAATATGAGAATTAGTTAAAAAGTTAGTGAGAATTTGATTCCATGCACTTGGGTAAGTTATTAAATTAATATCCTCGTCTACATCAATGTTTATTGTATAGTTTTTACGTTTAAACAATGTTTTAACTGTGTTCACTACATCATTAACATGCCGTGCAACATTAATTTTTAACTCAGGGTCTGTATGTTGCTCAACCGCAACTGATTTAAAGCCTCGAATTAACTCAACCGCTTTATTCAAACTTCTTTCAATAATATTTTGATATTCAATCAGTAAATTGAGTGTTTTAGTTAAATGAGATTTTGTAAGGTTTTCAGTTTCTATTGAATGATTTAACTCAAGTACTTTTTCTTTCAACGCTGTTATAGAAGTGACACAGATTCCCAATGGAGTGTTTACCTCATGCGCAACACCCGCAACAAGCTGCCCAAGAGATGCCATTTTTTCAGATTGTACGAGTTGATCTTTTGCTAACGTTAAATCATCTAAAGATTGTTGTAATTGATTATTACTTGAAGCCAATTTAGAGGTACGGTCAAAAACTTTAACTTCAAGTTCACCATTCAAGTTTAATAATGCATTCTCGGCATCTTCAAGTTTTAAAATATCATTATTTAAAGTTGTTCTCATATTATTTATAGTGTCTGCTAAGTCATCAAGTTCGTCTTTTACTTTGGGACGCGAACTTAACACTAAAGGAGTATCTATTTTATCTGCGGCTACTTGTTGGGAGTAATGTGTGATCTGATAGATATGTCGAGTTATCAGCCAATGAACAATGAAAATAATAAAAAATGCAACAATAAAAATTTTAATCATCTCTGCAGTAAGAATAAAACCAGCTTGTTGCCAGAGGCGTTGATAAATATCCTTATAACTAGCGGTTATTATGAGTGTTCCAATATCATTTTCACTGTAAAAAATTGGAAATTCTACGATTTTATCCGCAGTATTTTCTATGTCACCAAATTGATAGACCTTACCAAAGCCAGTGACTATTTTTACATGGCTGATATCAGGTAATTTTACAATCCCTTGAATTTGTTGCTGTACTAAAGGTTCGTTAAAATCCCATAAACTTGTAGATATAGACTGAAGGTAACTTGTTTCAATGTTACTAAAGCGTTGGTCAAGCGTCGTCAGGCTTTCTTTATAATTAACATATAATTGGAGAAAGGTTGAGCTTATAGATAACACAGAGCTACATAACAATATGTAAATGAGAACTCTACGGCTTAACTTACTGTTAAATGATCCAGATTTATCCATTTATCACACCATCAATTAAAAGTAATAATAAGGATAATGGTATCCATATTATTTGAAACAAGGTTGTAAGACATTATTAAAATATTGATGCCCAATAATGTCAATATAAATAAGAACATTTACGTACTTCTAATAAGTTAACATAAGCTTATAAAAAATACTTACAGCATTTCATTAGTATTAACGTATTCAGCTACAAGTTTAGCTGCCGTTAAGTCTTCTAATGCATGACCTACTGACTTGAAAATAGTAATATCTTCATTATTACGTTCAAATATAAAATTTTGCTCACACATTGAAAATAAGTCAGCTTTAATATGCTTGGGTTGAATGACTCCAGCTTTGATTGGAATAGCTAAATCACCGGTTTCACGGACAGCACTTTCCATATTATCTACAAATATATGGGAACGCAGTAAACATTCATCATCCATTTCTCGCATATCAGGCCGATAAGCTCCAACCATATCTAAATGTTGACCTTTTTTTAACCATTTACCAAATATTAACGGCTCTTTACTTAGCGTAGCACAAGATATAATATCCGCCTTATTCACGTGTTGTTTTAAATCATCAACAGCTATGCATTCAAGCCCAAGATGCTTAACCTGCTGACAAACGAGCTCTGCTTTCGCTAAGTTTCTCCCCCACACATAGACCATTTTAATAGGACGAACACTGGCATGTGCTTCAATCAATTGCGACGATAACGTGCCTGTACCAACAATAAGTAATGTTTTACTGTCTTCTCTCGAAAGAAACCTAGAAGCTAAAGCCGACGCTGCTGCCGTTCGCTTTGCAGTAAGTGAAGGCGCATCCATATTTGCTTTTAATGTGCCGGTTTTAACATCAAACAGTAAATATGTTCCTTGAATCGAAGGTAATTGATGCTGATGATTATCAGGTGCTACCGTTACTAGTTTAATACCTGCAACATCACCGGCTTGCCATGCTGGCATCATGAGTAATGTCGTTTCTCTACTCGCTGATGGATTTTCGATATCAAAATGTAAACGAGGAGGCACAATAATATTTTCGGTAAATGCTCGTTGTAATGCATTGATTAATTTAGGGTAAGATAAAGCTAGGTTTACTGTAACATCAGAGATAGTTTGCATAATAATTTAAAATGGTCAGTTAATGTGAAAGAGGATTATCACATAACCGACCACCAACTGTATACAATATACCTAAAGCATATTAAAACGTTAAGCTAAGGTTTTATACACAGGTATCCGCCTGACCATTGCAGCAAGAAGGATAACAATTAACGCTGGAAATGCAGCATATAGCATAGTTATTAATACTGATTGCCTTACTAGCATAGCTAAAACAATAAACCCTAGGCTTGGTAAAGCCAGCCAAAAAGTATGCTCACTTGCGCAAACTTTAAAAAAGCTACGCATTATGAATATAATGACTCCTGTAAGCAAAAAAGCAGCAAAAGCGGTGACCGTCCCTGAATAATAATCAAGTATAAAATCTGGGTAAGAATGAAATACTTCAAATATAGGTGCAGAAACGCCAAAACTAACTAACCAAACAAATGTACCAGCAATTAGGCAGCCAAAATTAAACGACCACAATTTTTTATTTATATTTACCACTAACGATCCTTATTTTATTTTTATTATTTTTATGAATTTTCGTTATTTGTCCTTTTTATATCTTATGTATAGTTTTTAATCAAGCCGAATAAAAAACAGTCTGATTATAGATTTGTTTGAATAAAAAATTTATCCAATTAAAATTCAATAATAAAAGTGAGTTATAATAAATTATTGCCATTCAATTCAGGATAAATTCATTGAACAAATTTGCACCCTTAGTTTTTGTATTATTATTATCATGCGGAGCTGCATTATGGTTTTTAGCCAGTGATTCATTAAATTTTCATATAAAGAATCAACTTCAAAATATTGGCTCTGAATTGACCGAGCAAAAATTTACTCTAGAAGGTGTCAACATCCTTGGTTATCAAGGTACCGGAAAAATTACCAATTTATCAATAACCCCGTCAGATTCAACGAATTTATTGACCATGAAAAAAGCCATATTGAGCATTGCTTCAATTGACTTAGTGATGAACCAGAAAAGCTTAAAAACTGAACTCGTTATTATTGAAAGTATCACCATCAATGACCTGAACGCCTCATTTTATTTCAATAGCGATGGTACAACTCTCGATAATTTACTGGAAACAGTACAGGAAAACATTAATAAACTAGCTATTAAAGCCCACACTATCGATCAAAAGGAACAACTTAAAATAACGCCTCCTTTAATAAAGGTTTCTCAAATAATTATAAAGCAAGGCACTTTAAATCTGATCAACGACAATAATGAACAAATCATCACGAAAGCCTTATCAGACATTAAAATTGAAATGACAGAAAATGAAGCAGGAAAGAAAGGTGAAATTATTGGAATTGAAATATTCGAAAAATTGCTTATTGAATTAAACAAGCATGCCAGTACGCTACAAAATAAAGTACCTGAAACCATGTAAAGCTTGAATTAGTCTTGTTTACAAGCTAATAATAACAGTACGTTTATTGTTTTATTTAAATAGAAAAAGGTAGTTAAATGCGAAAGCCATTAAAATTAGCAAATATTTTCTTCAGCATAGTAATTAGTGTTGCTGCATTGCTATTGACTTTAACAGCTCAAGCTCGTGATTTAGAATTCACACCATTTATAGGACAAATGTCTAGCTCTGATTTGACGAGTACTCAAGATGACAATACGGATTTGGTTGTAAACGGTGCCAACAATTATGGTTTTGCGATAGCATGGCAAGATTCACCTAAAGGGCAAGGACAAATATTATTCAACACGGTAAGTCATGACTTCATAAGTACTTCTGACTTACAAGAACACTCTTTCGATGTTACTTACCTTCACTTCAGTGGCGTTGCACAGTTCAAACAACGATATTATGTTACAACTGTATCGTTAGGAATCGGTGGTACGCATTTTGATACTGAAAATAAGAACGAAATATATCCGTCAATTACTTTAGCTTTTGGCACTCGTTACGAACTATCAAAGACCTTTGCTATTGTTACTGAACTTCGTGGTTACGCAAGCTATGTTGAAGAAGACAATCAATTGTTTTGTGAAGGAACAACATGCCACGCTTTATTAGAAAATAGTATGTGGCTCGAAGGTAGCGTGTCTATAGGTTTTGCCGTTAAATTTTAACTAAAGTCTAAATAGCAAAACGAAGAAACTCTGCTTATTAAAGAATACTATTGTCTACTAATAGTATATCCCAAAAAATGTGATAATCGCTCCTCCCTATAAAACACCTAAATACACCTCAAAACAATAACTTTACACAAAACCTTACGTACTAGATCGTAATTTCACTATCGTTGTTTAGATGGCGCTAATTTAAAAAAATAATGTCGACTATAGCTTCATAAACTTGTAATCAACCTCTAATTAGTTGCTATTGATTTACCTAAATGCTTTTTAAGCGATTTTTCCTTGGCTTGACGTTTTCGTAGTTCAATTATTGCATCACTCGATTGAGTTACTAATGGGTCACTATAATAGTTATCAGGAGTGCTCCTGCTTGTTTTTACAATATGTGTCCGTGAAGAAATGTCTCGCTTAGAGCTAATGTTTACTTGTTTATCAATTTGACTATTTAACTCACTTATTTTTCTAGTTAGTTGTTTTACATCTCGTTGAAGATATTCAAATTTGTCTTCAATCACTTGATTATTCGTATAATTGATAAAGCTCACTGTGCCAGCTCCGATTGATAAACCAGTGATAGCAACTAATAAAACTTTTAACATTTTCACCTCAAAAAAAAGGGCTAACTTAATAGCCCTTCTATTACTTTTATAAATTATTGATTTACCGAAACACCTAAATTTTCTAATGTTGTAAGCTGTGAAGCATCAGATAAAGGTATATTTTGAATATTGATAGTCATCATCAGTTGCTGAAATTCATCATCTAGTTGTAATTGATCTTGCGTATTCCTTAGATTAATTACAGGTGTTAAGTCCGTTACTAAGGATTCACTAATAGACAAAAAGGATAAATCAACAAGAGATTCAATCGGTGATAAATTTGAAATAGATGAGTTATTCAATTCCAACCCCCAACTCAAATTAGGTAGTGTGGAAGCGATAGTAGATAAAAATGCATCATTTACAGAGTCATCAAAACCAATAGACAAAAACTTAAGGTTTATCATTTCAGGTATCACGCCACTAGGGTCACTATCACTCACTTCATTGGTCGTTAATGGCCCGTGTAAATATAAAGTGTGTAAGTGTGGTAAATCTAGTAACTTTACGGCATCTACATTTACATCACTACTATCAAGCTGATTTGTACTTAACGCCAAACCATTTAAATGAGTTAAGCTAGCTAAAGGAGATAAATCAAAAGTTGTATCACCCCATAAATGCACAAAATTAAGATTTTGAGTATTGGTTAAATGACTTAAATCGGTAACATCAGTATGATTCAGAGCTAAATCTCTTAACCGAATTCCACTAATAGATGCGGTGAAATTCATGAGTTCGTTATCGTTAAATGCATGGCTGTCAATATTTAAACTTTCAAGTTGAGGTAAGTTAAATAAAGGGCTGTAATCACTTATGATCACAACATCGACGTTTAAGTCATTCGGAATAGACAGATTACGTAAACCAAATAGTTGATCTAAGCCTTCAATACTAGACATAGCAACATCACTGAAACAATTTAAGTCGTGTAATTCAGCAACATAAATTAGATCACCTTTATTATCATTAAAACACGTAGTTAAACCTGCATCTGTAAAAGTAATATCCGCAAGCATTTCAGTACGTACTGTGCCAGATAACCCAACACCTAAATAACTATCTACTTGTGTTGGGTTTTCTAATGGTAAATTATCTACAACTAATCCCTGTAGGTGTGAATAAAACTCTAACCCACCCAAATTGTTTAATTGCGTATTACCTACATCTACAAAACGAAGTTTTTGCATACCATCAAACTCACCATGAATTTGGGTAATAGCAGTACCATTTAAATGAATTTCTTCAAGGTTATAAAATGCTGACAATCCCCAAACCTCTGTTATTGATGCACCATTACACCATAAAGACTGTAACTGACCGGTAACTAATTGGTCTCCGGTATTATCAATCAAACATTGCCTAAGAGCTAAATCATCAATCTCATTCAAATACGTTTCTAATAGCTGACCATATGCTAATTCACCGTCGACGTGAATACCAAAGTCTCGTAACCTTTGTACTTGATATTCAATCTCTGAATTTTCTAGCACTGGTAACATATTAATATTTACATAGCTTAAATTAGGTAATGGGTTGTCATACATATTACCGTTGATAAATAACTCTGATAAATCAGAAATATTTGTATTTTGGATGTTAACGGAGTGAACGTCCCATAGGTGGTTGATAGGTGCTAAACTAGTAACCGGTACTCCTTGGAAGTCTAAAAACTTAACACCAGGATGGCTAGACATCAAACTCTCAAACTCAACATCACCTAAACCACTTCCCCAACCTAAATCTAGGTTTTCAAGGTTAGAGAGTGAAAGTAAAACCGTTAAATCATTTGCACTGATATCACCATGTATATGAAGTTCAGTTAGATAAGGCATATTCGCAATTTGAGCAAAGATAGATTCGTCTAGTATCTGGTGCCGACGAATAGATAAACCTCTAAAGTTAGGTAAGGCAGTTAATGGAGTTAAATCAATACCTATATTATCATTCCCCATTATTTCTAATACCTCTAAAGAGTATATTGTTGATAACGGTGTTAAGTCTGTTATAGATGTTTCAGAAACACTAATATGAAGTAAGGATGGATGATTCTCTAGAGCCAATAAATTTGCATTAGAAAACTCAGCGTTATGATTTGCTGTAAACTGCATTAAATTAGAAAGGCTTGCTACCGCACTATAATCATTGACTGATTGCAAACCATCTAAATATAAATAACGTACATTATAAAGTTGCTCTAAACCACTTAAGCTTGTTATGTTTCTCCAGCCACAATCTAAATGCTCTAAACGTTCAATATATTGATCACCATTTAAGTGTTCAATAACACATTGTTCAAACTCACTATCTGCAAACGTTAAACCTGCTAAAAGTGTTCCTGTTGTATAGTTTGGATCATATGGAAATGCATCTGAGTTATCACCAACACCATCACCGTCACTGTCTAATGTTTCTGTTGAATCATTAGGGAAAGCATCAGAGTTGTCGCCAACACCGTCACCATCAGAGTCCATAGACTCTGATGAATCGTATGGGAACGCATCTACATCATCATTTACACCATCATTGTCATCATCTAGATCAATACTATCTAAAACGCCATCATGATCAGAGTCTATATCAAGTACTTCATAGAACTGCACGCGAGGTGGAATTGCAACATATAGATCCTCCTCTACAGAAGGGAAAGTCCAGGTATTATTGTTTCTTTCTTCCCACTCTAATACATAAATTCTATTACCTATTTGAGCTAAGGGTTGCCAGTATCGATTTCTAAAACGATTACAATAATCATTAGTTTCTGCATTACATAAGTTATCACCATTTTCAGCTCTATTGCTGAACATGGTGATACGATTAGCTTCATTTTCAAACCATGACCAGCGATCCCAACCATTCCCATAGTCGTCAAAATTAAACTCTTTGTCCCAAATTCGAGTGACATTTGAAGATACCTCTAACCTAAAGCCAAAGTAATCTGTTAATTCACCTTGTTCGTTATAAGCATCTGGGTTTGTTAAGCTAAAGCTATTTTGTAAATAGTTATTTAGTAATGGTTCAATTGTCGCTGTTTCATCTTGCGATACAATAAGGTTAAACGAAGTAAATGTTACATCACCATGGTTAGCCGTTACATAAACACCGAAACCTGTTTCATATTCTCTAGATTTAGTGATTTCAACTAATTCGCCAGTATGTAACGCTATATTTAAAACATTATCAACATCAATCGACCAGTCAAAGGTAATACCAAAAATTGCTGTATTACCGGTGCCATCATTATTAAATGACACTAAATCACTGCTCAATCTAGACCATTGATTTTCGTTTTCAAGATCTGTAACTATTGGCAATGCCCAGGTCTTTTCTTCTAACTCGGTAGATGTCCAGCCTAAATTTGGCAAAGTTTCCAAATTATCAAGTGTTAATACAGATGAGCCGCTTTCCATTTGAAATGATTCAGGTTCTAAAGAACCCAATAGCTGCTCACGATTCCAATCGTCAACAATAGATAAGCTAGATGTCGTCACTTGCCAAAAATGTTCATAACCATTTTCAGGTGTTAATAACTGCCAAGTTGACTGCACCTCGGTATAAGCAACCTCTATGTAGTTATCACCACTGTTTATGATAAACTCATTTCCGGCCTCTTCACTGACAAGGCCAATTTCCATCAACTCGGTTACCGTTTTATTATCAAAAGATTCAATATCAGACTGTGGAATCTTAGTCATCACATCGTTTGTAAAACTATAGCTGTAACCTCTTTGTTCAAATGGGGTATGTTCAGTTAATACGCCACTATCAAAGTTATAAGTGTCACCATTTGATTGACCAATTCCAAAATCAGGATTTTCTAAATAACCTTCTGAAATTCTTACATAACTTGTAAGTAAATCAGCTTCAATGAATGGCATTGCCTCACCTACCTCATTGTTTTCAGGGGCTATATCATCTTCATTTGCAACACCATCGCCATCAATATCAGGATCTGAGTTATCGCCAACACCATCTTCATCAGTGTCTAACCATTCATTAGGGTCAAATGGAAATGCGTCATCTTCATCATTTACACCATCATTATCATCATCATTATCGTAATTATTACCAACAAGATCGTTATCACTATCTAAAGTTTCAAATGGGTCAAATGGGAAATGATCATCCTCATCAATTACACCATCATTATCATCATCAGTGTCAACGCTATCTAGCAGACCATCTTTATCTGAATCAATATCATGTACTTGATAAAATTGTATGCGGGCTGCAATTGCAACATATAGATCTTCCTCTTCAGAAGGGAAGTTCCAAGCATTTCCGTTACGCTCCTCCCATTCTAAAACATAAATTCTATCTCCTACTTGCGCTAATGGTTGCCACTTACGTAAGCGGTAACGATTACATTGGTCGTCATACATTGGACTACATTGAGCATTATTTCCTTGTTCACTATGGCTATGGTTCTGTATTGTCACCAAATTGTTTTCATCAGCTCCCCAATACCAACGGTCCCAACCATTTTGATATTCATCAAAATCGAATTCATTTGATAGAACACGTGTTACACGTGCGCCGCCACTTTCAGGTCTAAAGCCAAAGAAGTCTGTTAAAATACCGTCATCGTTATATGCAGCAGGATTTGTAAGACTAAAACTATTTTGCAAATATTTATTTACTAAAGGAGTTACGCTAGCCCCGTCTTGAACTGGAACAACTAATGAATATTCACTCAGGGTTATCTCACTATTGGATATAGTAAATAAAACACTATAACTGTCTTGATAAACTTTTGATTTCTGAGCCGTAACTGTTACTCCAGCCGTATCAGTTATTTGTAATAAGCCTGAACCATCAATATTCCAATCAAAACTTAAACCAGACATTTGACCCGTAACTGTACCTTCATTACTCCCAATACTTTCAAAAGTAAAAATATCGCTTGAAACTCTAGACCATTGATCTTCATTATCTAAGTCCAAGACGAGCGGCATAGCAAATGATTGAGCTAACAGCTCAGCTTCTGTCCATGCAATCAACTCAATGGTTGAGCTATCAAGAACACTAACAATGGTTGATTCATTTTCTAAAGCTACGTCTTCAGCTTCAACAGACCCAAGTAACTGTTCACGCTCCCAATCTTTTATGAGATTGTAAGATACAGTTGAAGTTTTATAAAAACGATAGTACTCCTCATCTATAGCTAAACGCTGCCATTTAAAGAAAACTTCAATCTGTGAAACTTCAATCTGGTAATCACCATTTTGTTCAATAAATGTGTCTGCTGCATCCCATGAAATAATACCCATATCAGCTAAATCACTTACATTAATATAAGTAATTGTTTCAACAAGTGTTTCAGGAGTAGCCGTCATCACATTATCACTGAAAACATAATTATATGAGTTATCTACATGTGGAGTATTTACAATCAAAAAATTATTATCAAACGTGTAAGTATCACCATTTGTCTGACCTAAACGGTAATCTGGGTTAGTTAAATACCCTTTAGAAATAGCAATATAAGAAGGTAATAGATCTGAATCTGTAAATGTTAAGGCTTCAGTCACCGCATTATCGTATGGGTCGATGTCATTATCATTTAATACGCCATCACCATCGATATCAGTGTCTGAGTTATCACCAACACCATCACCATCAGTGTCCACCGATTCAGTTTCATCATTTGGAAAAGCATCTTCGTCGTCGTTAACACCATCGTTATCGTCGTCATTATCTGCGTTGTTACCCAAACCATCACCATCAGTATCTGCAGATTCATTTCGATCAAACGGGAATGCATCTTCTTCGTCACTTACGCCATCATTATCATCATCTGTATCAATACTGTCTAAAACACCGTCTTTATCAGAATCGATATCATAAACTTCATAGAATTGAATTCGAGGAACTATCGCAATATATAAGTCTTCATCAGTTGATGGGAATTCCCACGTATTATTGTTTCGTTCTTCCCACTCTAAGACATATAAGCGATTATCAACTTTAGCAAGCGGTTGCAATTTACGAATTCTGAAGCGATTACACTGATCATCATTTTCTGCATCACATGATGAATAATGCTCCTCTTCACTTTGCCAATGGCTTGAAATGGAGACTGTTTCATCTTCTTTTTGCCAAAACCATCTATCCCAACCACTTCTCTCATAATCTAAATCGAAGTATTTATCAGTGATACGGGTAACTTTATCTCCTGCACTTTCAAGTCGGAAACCAAATAACTCAGTCAATTCACCTTCGTCATTATAGGCATCTGGATTTGTTAAGCTAAAACTGTTTTGCAAATAACTATTTACAAACATATCTACTGAAGATCCATCAACTTTCATAACACCTAAGCTATAACTAGCAAGAGTTGTTTGTGTATTCGAAACAGTTAAGTAAATTGCGTAACCCGTGTCATAGTTTTTTACTTTTTGTAATGACATTGTAGTAGATTCGTCTAAGGCTATCTGTAATAGTCCATCATTGTCTATTTCCCAGCTAACCGTTTCACCATAAACCATGGTTTCAGCAGTTCCATTATCCGCGAATGTAACAATGTCACTTCGAATACGAGACCATTGATCTTCGTTTTCTATATCAGCTAAAATAGGAAGCGCCCATGAACTACTTAATAATTCACTTTCTGTCCACGCAATAGATGTTAGTTGGTCTAAATAATGTAATGTCGCACTAGAACCGTCTTCTATAACCTCCACAGGTACTTCATCAATAGAACCCGTTAATTGCTCTCGTTCCCATTCATTTACAATGACATAGTTATTGGTAGTTACATGCCAGAAGCGGTCAAAGTCAGAAGATTTTTCTATTAATTGCCAAGTACTCGTTGTTTCAGTAATTGACACTTCAACTTGATATTCATCGCCATTATTTTGTATAAAGTTATTAATAGCTTCTTCTGAGGCTAGACCATAGTCACTGAGTTCTCTAACCTGAATCCAACTTGACGATGAAATATCTGACATGATATTTAAGGTCATCACATCATTTGCAAATGCATAACCGAAATTTTCTTGGTTAAACCTTGTACTTTTGGTTAACGCTTCGTTAGCAAAGTTATAGGTTTGACCATTTGAAAAACCTAAAGCAAAATCAGGATTTTCAAGCTTACCTTCACTAATAGCTATGTATGAAGAATTTAAAAGAGATGCATCAAATGCTAGTGCTTCACTGACTGTGTTATCAGTCGGATCTAAATCATCTTCATTTAGAACACCATCACCATCGATATCTGGATCCGAATTATCACCTATTCCATTACCGTCAGTATCCGTCCATTCGCTAGCATTTAGCGGTAAGTCGTCTTCATCATTTAAATATCCATCTCCATCTATATCTTCATCAAACTTATCAGGAATACCATCTTCATCTAAGTCGTCAAAGCTAAATGCCGATAATATCTCAGCTTTCGCTATATCATTGAATAATAACTCATCAATTTGTTCCGAACCTGCAACTTTTACATAACCACGACGAACAACTGTTTGCCCAGATTCTGTTTCGTTATCTTCAAAGACAAATGGCATTAATTCTTCATCATCAATCTCACCAACCAGTAAATCTTGAATAGATGTTGGAATGCTATATGAATATAAATCATTATTGCCTAGTGTTTCTTTAGTCACTGATACAGTATCTAAAAGAATTGGTGATTCACCGTTATCAATATGTTTAATGAATTTTGCAACTAAATTACTACCATTTATGGTGCCATCATTTGAAAATAAATAAGCTTGTATTGAGTAACCATTTTGGCCACCTACCCAAATCCCACCATTTACTTCATTTTTACCTGTACTAGGTAAATGCACTATTTCTGATAAGTTACTTGCTAACTCTGCTCCATTATCATCCCAATCAATTGGAATACCATTACTACAATTATATTGCTGTTCAAGCCAGTCATCACAGTAAAATTCATATGCATTACTATCACGAACAAATTCAATAAAGTAGCCTTCAGCGCCGTCAGAGAAACTAACATCACTTCCAATTACTCCCATATATTCGTCATCAAGTAATTGCGTTAACGATAACGATTGAAGATCAACTTTGGTTAAATTCGCTTTTAAGTTTTGACCTGCACCACTTAATATTGCGGTTTCTCCATTATCAACATATCCCGATATGATAAATCGGTCTTCATTGACTACGATACCTGTTTCAGTTACAAAGCGATCAAAGTTATCTTCTTCTCCAATAACCCATGCATCACTTTGAATATCAAAAATAAACTGAGCTTCAGGCGTGGAGTCCATCAAAGTGCCATATTCGTATTCTAGCGTTTCAATTTCACCGTTATTATTTCGGTCATCATCACCTTCAAACCAAGAAACACCTAAAGTGAATACATCGCGTTCATTGGCATCACTAAAACCACGCGCTGAAATTGAACCAGTTTCCATACAGGCATGGCTTTCGCCAGCATCCAAAGTTTCAGTAAATGTGAACGTAAATTTATTATTTGTACTGTCGTAAGTGCCATCAGTCACAACCCAATCACTTTCTTCATCACTTGAAGTAAGAGTGAAATTCCCAGCATGGTCAATTGTACCGCTTGCTATTTCTGAAGCATCACTTTGCTCTTCTTCATCAACTAAAGTGATCACTTCACCACTTTGTGTTGCAAGAATAATGAATGTTTCATCTTCTTCTGCTTTACATTCTCCATTTTCACCCGTGCCGGAAAAAGTAAGGCTGGTTAGCCAACGACCAGATATATCAAAGCTAAATTGGTCACATACATCACCAACGCCGTTACCATCCACATCACCTTGATCTTCATTAGCAACATCAGGGCAGTTATCTGCATTATTACCTATTAAATCACCGTCTGTATCTGACGTTTCTGCAGGATCATTTGGGAAAGCATCTTGATCATTATTTACACCATCACCATCACGATCTTCATCAAGCTCATCAGGAATGAAATCGCCATCCATATCGGCAGGTACACTGTTAGGATCTAACGGATCAGTTTCTACTGTAATTTCATCAGCATCAGAGAAGCCATCGCCATCATCATCCGTATCAGCATTATTACCTGTACCATCGCCATCAGTATCAAGCGTCTCACTTTCATCTAGTGGGAATGCATCATCTACATCTGCAACACCGTCACCATCATCGTCTGTATCTGTATTATTTCCTATACCATCGCCATCAGTATCAAGCGTTTCACTTTCATCCAATGGAAATGCATCATCAACATCTGCAATACCATCACCATCATCGTCTGTATCTGCATTATTACCTGTACCGTCACCATCAGTATCTACGGTTTCAGTCTCATCTAATGGAAATGCATCATCAACATCTGCAACACCGTCACCATCATCGTCTGTATCTGTATTATTTCCTATGCCATCACCATCGGTATCAAGCGTTTCAGAGGCATCATCAGGGAATGCATCGTCACCATTTGCAACACCATCGCCATCACGATCGTCGTCTATAGCATCAGGAATAAAATCACCATCTAAATCATTTGGAACTGAAGCACCTGAAAGAGGATCTGTACCGACTGCAATTTCATCAGCATCAGAAAATCCATCGCCATCATCATCAGTATCTGCATTATTACCTGTTCCATCTCCATCAGTATCAACTGATTCTGTAGCATCAAAATCAAAAGCATCTTGGCTATTTATAACACCATCATTATCGATATCATCATCGCTAACATCAGCAATAAAATCTCCATCGAAATCAGCTGGAATACTTGTACTTAATAAAGGGTCTGAGCCAGCAAGTATTTCATCAGTATCAGAATACTTGTCATTATCATCATCGGTATCAGCATTATTACCCGTGCCATCACCATCGGTATCAAGCCACTCATTGATATCTAATGGGAACTGATCATCTTCATCTGTAACACCATCACCATCGTCATCTGTATCAGTGGTATCGCCAGTACCATCACCATCGGTATCGACAAATGTTGTTCCTGGATTATTAGCATCGGTGTCATCTGGATCTTGCTCTGTAGGCCAACCGTCTCCATCGGCATCCTCAATAACAGACAGATTTGGATCTAATGGGTAACCATCATCAACATCTAAAACACCGTCATTATCATCATCAGGATCACAAGCATCGCCCATAGCATCATCATCAGAATTCACCTGAAAGCTATTAGCCACTAATGGACAATTATCTGAACCATTACCAATACTGTCGTTATCACTATCAAAACGTTCTGTTGGGTCTAAAGGTAATGCGTCAGCATCATCAAATACACCATCATCATCAGTATCATTATCTAATGGATCTGTACCGATAATAACTTCTTGTTCGTCAGATAAATTATCTCCATCATCGTCCGTATCAGCATTATTACCAATACCGTCATTATCGGTATCTATGGTTTCAGATGCATCTCTTGGGAATAAATCTTCGTCATTTTCAACACCATCACCATCTATATCAGTGTCAGTATTATCACCTATAGTGTCTTCATCTAAATCTTTAGATTCTGTAGCATCGAGTGGAAATGCGTCGTTTTCATCACTTGCGCCATCATTATCATCATCACTGTCTGGCGCTAGGCCTCCAGTATCAGCTTGACCATCATTATCAGTATCAACAAAATCTATTTCAGGTACTGCTGCATCATTATCATCAGTATCTTGGCCAACAGCCCAACCATCACCATCTTGGTCAATGGCATCTGATTTAGTGCTATCTAAAGGAAAATCATCATCGACATCTAAAACACCATCATTATCGTCATCGGTATCAGCATTATTACCTGTACCATCTAAATCTGTATCTGTGTGCTCAAATACATCCAAAGGGAATTGGTCATTTTCATCGCTGACGCCATCATTATCATCATCGGTATCAGAACGAGCTTCATCAATTGTTTCACTACGAACACCATCGACAAGAATATAAGCAACATCAGGTGTACCATCTTGGTCAAAATCACTATCTGCAGAGGCATCTTCAGGGTATGCGTCATCTGAATTTAAAACACCATCTCCATCAATATCTGGAGAAGTTTCAGCAGGCTCTAGAACAATAACTTCTTCGCTTTCTTCAAAAGCTGTTGTATCTGTATCTCCATTACCTGTTTCAGACGTTTCTTCAATAATAACGTCTTTAACATCAGCAACCGTTCGGCCTTCAGGGTCATTTGGAATAGGTAACGTTGAAGGATCTTGCTCCAAAACATCTAATGCTGCTTCTGGATAGCTTGCAATTTCTTCGCCATCAACAGTACCATCAATTTCACCATCAGATAAATCAGCGGCCATGTCTGTAAGAATACTATCTGTAGTAATACTTTCATCACCGATAATGTTCTGCATTTCAAAAACCACAGCAGTTAATGCTTCAACTGCACTTCGGTAAGCTGCTGTTGATTCTTGTTCTTCTTCGCTGTCAGTTGTTGAATTAATTAATGGGGGGGTTGAGAAAATATCAATTTCGTCACCTAAGCCAAAGCCCATAGTAGACTTCACCTGCGATTGAGCTGGTGTCATAGCCGCTAATATTTCTTCATTAGTCGTTATACCATCATTATTACCGGTATAGGGTGCCAAATCTGAATCAGCATTATTTAAAATCAATGATACGGTCAAATCTGTTAATGGTGTGGCGTAGATTTGTTCACCGCTTGATAATAGTTCATCAGTTAATAATGTTTTAACATTGGTAATTACAGGTAAAAGGCCTGTAGTTATATCCGTAGTACTTTCATTTGCGGATATTTCTAATATATAAGGGGGTTCTAGGGGGAAAGTTAATGATAAATTTTCAATTTGTGCTTCAGCATTGGTATTACCTGAACCGGCTATTTCACCTTTAAAACCATCTGCCGTTGGATCAATGGCATAAACAGTAACATCAGCAAGTGCCATGGGGCCTTTAACACCGCCACCACCTAGGGCTAAGGTTTCTGGTTCTGGTTCTGGTTCTGGGGGAGGAATAACAACCACGACAGGCTTATCATCAGAATTGTCGAAACAACCAGTAAGAAAGAGCAAAGCAGTAACAACCAAACCTTGCTTAATAGCTCGAATTAATAATTGAAAAGATATTTTCATTTGAACTTCCATATTTTTATTTTAGGGTGTTTTAAAACGCATGCTAAAACCGCAGTTCCATGCGTAGGGTATAATATTATCTAAAAACTTACCTTTTGCTAGTTTTTAACCACTTTTAATTCACATTTCTTCCTTATTTCGCACAAAATAACAACACAGCAACATAGTTAATGCAAAAAATTAATGTTTTACAATGTATATGATTTGTTTATGTTTATCGGATTAAAAATAAAGGTGCATATTTAGATGTGAACAATAATTTAAGAGCCATGGGCTAAAATCGTTTAGCTGAATTAACAGCAACTATTCAATGTTCATATCACTTTAAGAAAGTGGCGTTATTTCTATTAAGTTGTTGTCTTTTTTTGCATTGTCGATGATGTTTGGGTAATCAGAAACAAGGAAGGCTTAGCACCAAGCTCTATTTCTCATTTAGCCAAAGAATTGGTTTTTTAATAAAAAGCTGATCCTTAGAAATTTGAAATATGTTCAAATGACCTGAAGCCATGATTTATAGAAGTTAAGGCTATTACACAAAACTTGTAGTAAAAACGAACGTTAGTCAATAACTCTTCTATATAGTAAAACGGCGCAAGGTTAAGTAATATATTAAGGGAACGTACCTCTAACGCTCACTTTTACAACGCTCTAGGTGCTTTTAGCGACCAAAAACAGAGTGAAAATAGTGCGCCCAATACGATATCAGGTTCACTTCAAATTTTTTATCAGTTAGATGAACGAAAAGCACTGTTCCTGTTTGGTATTGATTACGGATCAATTTCATTACTTCTCCTTTTAGTTAGATGTAAATATGCAATTAATTCTAATTTCGTTCATTTTCTTTTCAAAATTCAATCCATTACATACACTCTATAAAACAATAATTTATTTATGTCATTTATGCCGAAAAATTTTTCCCGTACGATTATTTTATTTTTAATTTTATTGTCTACCACTGCCAATTCCACACCTACTTCTGATGATATCAATAATTTATTCGACTTATCTCTTGAAGAATTAATGGAAGTAAAAATTGGATCTCTTACAGAGACAAACACTCATATGGTGCCTGCTTCAGCAACAGTTATTAGTAGCGATCAAATAGATAATTCCGGTGCTCGGAGCATGTATGAATTACTCGATATAATGGTTCCGAATCTTCAAATTGTAAATCATAACTATGGTTCACAACATATAGGAATTCGTGGAACTATCAACGACCGAGATACAACATATCTATTAATAGTAAATGGTAAAATTCTAAATCATAAATCATAAAATGGCGCGACAACTGAATTAGATTTTCCAATGCTTACCGATATTAAAGAAATTACTGTTATTCGTGGTGCTGGCTCAGCTGTATATGGACCTAGTGCTATTGCAGGAGTCATTAGTATTAAAACCTTTGATGGGGGATCGTTAAAAGATAATGAGCTTGTCTATAAACAAGGTTTTGTGGAAAACTTCCGCTCTTACGAATTAAAATATAAAAAAGACCTTGAAGGGCTAAATAATAATCTTATGATTTATTATGGTTTTTCTGACTATGACGGTGCTAGCAGTAAACACTCTCCTTATTATGTTTCTTCAAACACTCAATTCAATGAAAATGATTATCAACGAGCTGGACAAAGTGTTCCTTACGATATTCCTAATGACAAACAAAGCTCTACGGGACAAAATAAACATAAACTTCATTTACAATTGAATGGCGATAGCTATTCAGCATGGTTTAGATTTACCCAAGGAGGAAATCAGTCTGTAAATGAAAAAGGGCCTGATGGAGCGGAGTTTACTCGAGGAAGTAAGCGCCATAAACATAATAAATATCAACAGTTCATACTCTCTTTTGAGCAAACATTAAATGCGCCTTTAGATGGAGAGTTTACTTACAGTGCTAGTGCGAAAATCACTGAAGCCGGGCGTATTGACGATGCGACATCTGGCGATATTTATTCACCAAACGATAATTTACGGCCTACGGCTCGACGTTCACAATTTAGCCGTGAAGATGAATTATTTGTTAGAGCACTTTACAGCTTTGAAAGTGAAGATATTAAACATGTATACGGCGTTGAAATGTCAAAAGACATATTTAGTGAAAATGGTTTCACAGACTCCAATATAATTTCTTCGAATTCTGGTGTTTATCCTGATGGGACATTCCATAATTCGGATGATGTATACCTTAATGGTGAGTGGGACATTTCTACCTATGCTGCATTTTCTGAATTACAGTGGCATTTGTCTGATAAATGGACGACATTTACAGGAATACGATTCGATAAACATGATTATACAAATTGGTTTAGCTCCCCCCGTGTAGCCATGGTATATAAACTTAATGATGAACATGTTTTTAAGGCTATATTAAATCAATCAGTAAAACGTGCTAGTGAAATTGATATGCGTATCGCGTTTCTTGAAGATAAAAATGCAGTGAGAGAGAAAATAGATTCGATTGAGTTGATGCATGAAACCATAAAAAATAAGCAAGTTAACTATAAAACATCTATCTTTGCTCAGAATGTTGAATTTTGGTCATTTAGCCAAGGAGAGAACAAACCTGTTGGAACAATTGGAATGATAGGAGCAGAGTTTGAACTTTCATATAAGAATGATAACCATCATTTTTCCATGAACCACAGTTTCACTAAACTAACTGATGTAAATGATACAAGTGATAATCAGTATATTACCGCTGAACCATACGGATATGGTAATGATCTAAATACATGGTCTAATCATATAACTAAGATAATCTACACATGGAAGTTTAAAAACAATTGGCTATTAACAAGCTCTTTCCGAGCTTACTGGGGGTTTGATGGCGCAAAAGACTACGGTAATTATAATAATGAAGAAGCATCAAACAGTAATCAACAAAGATACGGTTATGATGACAATGGAGAAGCCTTTAAAGGTAACTATTACTTAAATTTTGGCATACATAAAAATATATCAGACAAATTAACTGTTCAATTCAATGCGTTCAATGTTCTTGGTTGGAGCGATAAAAAGTACAATAAACGAAACTACCTAAAGAGATTTGGCGACTATCGCGCAGAAGCCGCATCACTGGCTTTACAGCTCAATTATAAATTTTAAAATTCATTTATTGCTACTAAGTAATTTTAGCTACTAATTTATAACTTCCAACACTAAATTGGGACTTTAGCGAGCCAGCCAATTTTTTAATACGTGTGAAACTTTAATAATACTAATGTCGGTTTTAGCTTAGGAGTCGAAGCATCAATTTAGTCACTTGAAGTTTCCTCTTTGACACTAATTTACCTTAACCGCCACCTAAATTTCACCACATGATCTGGTGCATTTCATCTATGCGTTTAATCGTAAACACTGAACTATAGTTGTTAGTTAAGTTCGGTAAAGCACTTTAATAACATGCCAGCCAAATTTAGTTTTAACGAGATGTGGCTCTAATATCGCCCCTTTAAAAGCTACTTTATCAAACTGAGGTACCATTTGACCTCGTTTAAACTCGCCTAAATCACCACCCTTTTTACCAGACGGACAGTTTGAATGTTTTTTAGCTAACGTTTGAAACTTAGCTCCTTTACCTAACTGTTGAATAATATCTTCTGCAATTTCTTTATGCTTAACCAAAATGTGAAGTGCGTGCGCTGTCGATGCCATGTTGAAACCTTTTAATACCATTTGATAAACACGCATATTATAGCGGTTCATGAATTAATTATTTTAATATTACCTTTCGGACATAAAAAAAGCCCCGACTCTTTCGAATCAGGGCTTTCATATGTGGTACCGGTGGGCGGACTCGAACCGCCACGTCTTTCGACGGGGGATTTTGAATCCCCTATGTATACCAATTTCATCACACCGGCTTAAATGTCTTTCGTTGTAACAACCAAAGATTTAAAACTGTTATCCATCAACATAAGTGCATTAATGAATCTGTTCGGCATTATACGAAAATAACTTGATTTAGCAATATATTTTATTATTCTCCCGACTGTTTGCTGAATATTTATACGTTTGCGATGTTTACAAAATTATTAAAATTTTCATTGGTTAATTTTTATCAAGAGCTTTGCTAGAATAGTGGAAATTTGTATATTCACTTTTTTAGGCTTTTAATGTCATCTGTAACTTCTGATAGTGTAGAAACTTTTCCACGAGCGGGTTTTCGTCGCCGCTTAGCTTCTTGGGTTTATGATTTTTTACTTGCAACGGCTGTTTACATGACCGCTGGGGCAATGTCCTTCCTCATTATGTTCTTAGGGCTTTATTTTGGTCTGTACAGCATGCAAGGCTACGAACACTTTACAGATACTATTGCTAATACTGCATGGTTAAAGTGGCCGAATGAGTTTTGGAAACTCGCTTGGGTATCATTTTTCTTTATTTGGTTTTGGTCAAAAACAGGTCAAACATTAGGGATGAAAGCATGGCGTTTACGAGTGCAAAACCAAGATGGATCTTTAATTAGTAGATCAACAGGGTTAAAAAGGTTATTCCCTACCTTGCTGGGTTTAGGCAACTTTACCGTAATATTTGATCGTAAGAATAAATTAAGTTTACAAGACAGGCTGACAAAGACTGAAATAGTGGTTTTAACGTTAGAAGCGAACCGCGGCAGGTTATAGCGGTGTATACTAAATATAAAGGCATGATTTATCACGCCTTTATAAAAAACATTATTGAATAAATTAATATTGTAATAAAGTTAACTGGGTCGTTTATTCATTAAGTACAAGGCTAACGAAACAAATATCACACTTGGCATTAACGCCCCAAAAGCAGCAGGTAATTGATACACCAAGCTCAATGAACCTAATACTTCGTTAGTGATAAAGAATATAATGCCTGTTCCTACGCCCATCATTATTCTTGCGCCCATCGAAACAGAACGTAATGGTCCAAAGACAAACGATAACGCAAGCAATAACATTACGGCAACGGTAACAGGTTGGACTATTTTCCGCCAAAAAGCTAAAACATATCGACTAGGATCTTGATTATTTTCTTCTAAATAGCTTAAATATTCTGACAAACCACGTAATGATAAAAGCTCAGGCTTTACCATTACAACACCTAATTTTTCAGGGGTTAAACTAGATGTCCACATTTTGATAGGTGACAACTCTTTAGTCATTTGATTTTCGCTTAAGTGCGTATCGACAACGTCACGTAACTGCCAAGCATCTTTTTGATAAATAGCACTTTCAGCTGATAACCAACTTGTCAGTTTTAAGGATTCATCAAAGCGATATATTTGAACATCATTTAACTTTCCTTTGTCTTCTACGGCACCAATATGAACAAAATAATCACCATCTTTGGCCCAAGTACCATCAGCAGAAGCGATTAAACTTCCTCCTGAAATAGCTTGAGCTTTAAGTTGTCTTGCCGCTAACTCACTTTCAGGTGCTAACCATTCACCGACAGCCATGCTGATAAAAACAAGAACTATCGCTGACTTCATTACAGATTTAATAATATCTACGCGCGACAAACCTGCAGCTTGCATTACCACAAGTTCACTGTTTGATGCGAGCATTCCCATACCGATCAAACCGCCGATCAATGCCGACATCGGAAAAAACATTTCAATATCAGGAGGTATTTTATAAAGAACAAACAAAGCAGCATGAGCAATATCATAGTCGCCCTTTCCTACAGTTTTCATTTCTTCAACAAACTTAATTATGCCACTTAAACTCACAAATACGGATAACGTTATAAAGGTTGTCGATGCAATAATTCGACCAATGTACATGTCTAATATACGCATTATGATGTTGTTCCTTTACGAGTAAAATTTCGTATTAACCTTGGCAATTTCGCTTTTAGCTTTAACCCACTACTACGGTCTTTAACCAGCAAACTTATGCCTAAAACGAGTACAAAAAAGTGTACTGGCCATAACCCTACATATTTAGGTATCGTTGAAGACTCAACTCCTGAACGCACAGCAGTAAGCATTAAAAAGTATCCCAAAAATAACAATAATGCAGGCAACATTTTAGCAAACTTTCCTTGTCTTGGGTTTACAACACTTAACGGCACTGCGATTAAGGTCATGATCAAACACGCAATAGGAAAAGCAATGCGCCAATGTGTCTCAGCACTATATTCCGCGGTATCTTCTTTGAATAAATCTTGTGTTGGAATTGCCCTTAGTTTTCTATTTTTATGTGCTACTTTTTGATCTTGTATTTGAATGTAATATTTATCGAAAAATACTTCTTTGAATTCTTTACTCTTCATATCATTTTGATAACGAGTACCGTCACTTAGCACTAATCGCTGAGAACCACTTTCTTCCTCAATAACCTGACCAGATTGCGCGTAAACCAAACTAGAATTGATAATACTTTTGTCCGTGGCTTTCTTATCAGGAAGTTGTGCAACAAAAACTTTGTCAAAGGTATTATCATCACGATTTTTATCATGGATAAACACAACCGCTTTATTATTACCTGTGGTTTGAAACCTGCCGGCGATAAGGGAGCTTAAACCAGAGTCTGCGGCTATTTGCTCTTTAACTTGATATTCATATTCCGAGGCCATGGGGGATAAATACAAGGTAAATATCCCTGTAAAAATGGCGGTAATAAAACTTAAAATAAGCGTTACTCGAACGACATACCATTCACTTACACCACAGGCATGCAATACGGTCATTTCGCTATCGGCATAAATACGGCCATAAGCCAGCAAAACACCAAGAAACAAACTAAGAGGTAGAATCATTCCCGCTAAGTCAGGCACCTTTAAGCCAATAAAGACCATAACCAAATGACCGGGAATACCACCTTCAGCTGCATCATCTAAAATACGAACAAATTTATTGCTAATAAAGATGGTCATTAATACTAAGAATACCGCTAATTGAGTTTTAGCGACTTCTTTGAGTAAATAACGAAAAATAATCATAAAAATTCCCTATAAAAACATCGTTTTTTTCTGACATCTGCTCTATTTTTAAGTAAACTTGTCGTTTTCATAAGTAATATTAATTTTTGCTTTAAGGGTAATTCGCTCACATCTGGCTATAATTATAGCCTTTAGCCGAATACTTTTAAAAGTAAGCATACCGATTATTTATAGATTTAAACAAGTTTACTCGTAAATTTCATTTAAAAACAGCTTGTTTTTGTACGAATTAGGAGAGCTCATGGAGTTCAGCGTAAAAAGTGGTAGTCCCGAAAAGCAACGTAGCGCCTGTATAGTCGTTGGCGTTTTTGAACCTCGCCGTCTTTCAGCTATTGCTGAACAGCTTGACGAAATTAGTGAAGGTTACATAAGTAACTTGTTACGTCGTGGCGATTTAGAAGGTAAATCAGGGCAAATGTTACTGCTTCATCACGTGCCTAACATCTTAAGTGAACGTGTTTTACTTGTAGGTTGTGGTAAAGAGCGTGAACTTGATGAACGCCAATATCGTCAGATTATCAGCAAAACAATTAGCACCTTAAATGAAACAGGTTCTATGGAAGCAGTATGCTTTTTATCTGAATTGCATGTTAAAGGTCGTGATACATATTGGAAAGTTCGTCAAGCTGTTGAAGCAACTCAAGATTGCTTATATAGCTTTGACGGATTAAAAACCCGTAAAGTTGAAGCTCGTCGCCCATTACGAAAAATGGTTTTTAATGTGCCTACACGTAGAGAATTACCTCTAGGTGAACGAGCAATTTCTCATGCACTTGCTGTTTCAGAGGGTATATCAACCTGTAAGAATGTGGCGAATATGCCGCCAAACATTTGTAATCCAGCTTATTTAGCAGAACAAGCTAAAATTTTAGAAAACGATTACGAAAATGTTAGCACCGAATTTGTTGGCGAGAAAGAAATGGAAGAATTAGGTATGCATTCATACCTTGCCGTTGGCCGAGCTTCCCGCAATGAATCTATTATGAGTATTATTAAATATAATGGCGCTGCTGCTGATGTCAACCCAATAGTGTTAGTCGGCAAAGGTATCACTTTTGATTCAGGTGGTATTTCATTAAAGCCAGGTGAAGCTATGGATGAAATGAAATATGACATGGGTGGAGCAGCTGGTGTTTTAGGCGCTATGCACGCATTGGCAGAATTACAATTACCTATTAACGTTATTGGTATTTTAGTCGGTTGTGAAAATATGCCCGGTGGCGATGCATACCGCCCTGGTGATATTTTAACAACAATGTCAGGTCAAACAGTTGAAGTATTAAACACAGATGCAGAAGGTCGTTTAGTGTTATGTGACGCGCTAACCTATGTTGAACGTTTTGATCCAGAGCTGGTTATTGATGTTGCAACACTTACCGGTGCTTGTGTGGTTGCTTTAGGTAAGCATGCATCTGGCTTATTAAGCACGCACAACCCATTAGCACACGAATTATTGAATGCTTCTGAACAAAGTGGTGATCGCGCATGGCGTTTACCTTTATGGGAAGAGTACCAAGAACAACTAGAAAGCCCATTTGCTGACTTTACTAACCTAGGTGGCAAAGGCGCAGGTACTATTACTGCCGCATGTTTCTTAGCGCGATTCACTAAAAAGTACAACTGGGCGCATCTAGATGTTGCTGGTACTGCTTGGAGAAGTGGCGGAAAAGATAAAGGCTCGACTGGTCGCCCTGTAAGCTTGTTGACTCAATTTTTATTGAATCGTTCAGGTGCAGAGCAAAGCGAATAACATCAATTTAAATAAAGAAACAAAAGGAACACCGCAAACATGCAAACACAAGTAATGTTTTATTTGCTTGAAGATAATGCAAAGCGAGAAGATGGGGCTGAAGCGTCACATTTTCATGCTTGTTTGCAGGCAGCTAATTTTTATCGTCAAAATCAGCGAGTATTTATTTACTGCGCTGATCAGAAAATGGCGCACCAATTAGATGAACTACTTTGGGCATTTGAGCCTGACAGTTTTGTTCCACATAATTTACCGGGCGAAGGCCCTAAAAATGGAGCAGCCGTTGAGATCAGTTGGCAACAACCCACTCATCGTCGCGCTATTTTAATAAATTTAACCAGCACAGTGCCAAACTTTGCTAATCAGTTTTCACATATTATTGATTTTGTACCAAGTGATGAAACCCTAAAACAACAAGCTCGAGAGCGTTATAAAGGCTATCGTCAATGGGGATTTCAAGTGGATAATCAAACCGCGCCAAAACAATCAAACTCAATCAATGCACATCAAACAAGTTAAGTAGTCATTCCCATGGAAAAAACATTCAATCCTTCAGAAATCGAACAGTCTCTTTATCAAAGTTGGGAAGAGCAAGGTTATTTTAGCCCAACTAGCGAAGGAGATGGTTATAGCATTGCTATTCCGCCGCCAAACGTTACCGGTAGTTTACATATGGGACACGCGTTCCAACAAACTATTATGGATACCTTAATTCGTTATCAACGTATGCAAGGTAAAAGTACCTTATGGCAAACGGGTATGGATCACGCAGGTATTGCAACGCAAATGGTTGTCGAGCGTAAGATTGCCGCTGAAGAAGATAAAACACGTCATGATTACGGTCGTGATGCATTCATTGATAAAGTATGGGAATGGAAAAACGAATCTGGTGGCACTATCGGCAAACAAATGCGCCGTTTAGGTAACTCAATTGACTGGACTCGCGAGCGCTTCACTATGGACGACGGTATGTCAGAAGCCGTACAAGAAGTGTTTGTTCGCTTGTTTGAAGACGACTTAATTTATCGTGGTAAACGCCTAGTAAATTGGGATCCTAAATTTCATACCGCCATATCAGATTTAGAAGTAGAAAATAAAGATAAAAAAGGCCACATGTGGTACTTACGCTACCCATTAGCTGATGGCGTTAAAACGGCTGAAGGTCTTGGTTACTTAGTGGTTGCAACTACTCGCCCAGAAACTGTTTTGGGTGATACTGGTGTAGCTGTTAACCCTAAAGATGAACGTTATAAAGACCTTATCGGCAAGCATATTTTATTACCTTTAGTTAATCGTTTAATCCCTATTGTTGGCGACGACCATGCTGATATGACTAAAGGCACAGGTTGTGTGAAAATCACCCCTGCTCATGACTTTAATGATAATGAAGTCGGCAAACGTCATGATTTACCCCTCATTAATATTTTAGATCAAAACGCAGCGATTTTAACCAACGCTGAAGTTTATACAAATAATGGTGAGACGTCTGACGTTTACAGCACTGACCTTCCAGCTGAATTTGCAGGGTTAGACCGCTTTGTTGCGCGTAAAGCCATTGTTGCCGCGTTTGACGATTTAGATTTTTTAGTTGAAGTAAAAGAACATGATTTAGTTGCACCCTATGGTGATCGTTCAGGTGTGATCATTGAGCCATTATTAACTGACCAATGGTATGTTCGTACTGCACCACTTGCTGGCCCTGCTGTCGATGCAGTAGCAAATGGTGAAATTGAAATTGTACCAAAACAGTATGAAAATATGTACAACGCTTGGATGAGTGATGTTCAAGATTGGTGTATTTCTCGTCAGCTTTGGTGGGGACATAGAATTCCAGCATGGTACGACGAAGACGGTGGATTTTACGTAGGCCGAACTGAAGAAGAAGTGCGTGCTAAGCATGCATTAACTGACGATGTTAAATTAAGACAAGACGATGATGTACTTGATACGTGGTTCTCATCGGCGTTATGGACCTTCTCAACACTTGGTTGGCCAAACAGTGTGGAAGATCTTAAAAAATTCCATTCAACTGACGTGTTAGTTACTGGTTTTGATATTATCTTCTTTTGGGTTGCTCGCATGATCATGATGACCATGCACTTCATCAAAGACGAAAATGGTAAACCACAAGTACCGTTCAAAAAAGTTTATGTTACTGGGCTTATTCGCGATGAAAATGGCGATAAAATGAGTAAATCAAAAGGTAATGTTGTCGATCCATTAGATATGATCGATGGCATTTCGCTTGACGATTTACTGGAAAAGCGAACAGGTAATATGATGCAGCCAAAATTGGCAGCAAAGATAAACAAATTAACCAAAAAAGAATATCCTGAAGGTATTGAAGCACACGGTACTGACGCATTACGCTTTACGTTAACATCAGTGGCTTCTACAGGTCGTGATATCACTTGGGATATGAAACGTTTAGACGGTTACCGTAACTTCTGTAATAAATTATGGAACGCGAGTCGTTACGTATTAATGAATACTGAAGAGCAAGACTGTGGAAAGTTAGTCAACGGTAAACAAGGCAAAATGGAGTTTTCATTAGCTGACCGCTGGATACTAGGCCAGTTCCAACAAACAGTTAAAACAGTACATGAATCGTTTGACGCATTTCGCTTTGACTTAGCTTCACAAGCGCTTTACGAATTTACTTGGAACCAATTTTGTGATTGGTACCTAGAGTTAACCAAACCCGTATTATTCAAAGGCACTGAAGCACAACAGCGTGGCACGCGTCATACCTTAGTGACAGTTCTGGAAAGCTTATTACGTTTGATGCATCCGATCATGCCATTCATTACTGAAACCATTTGGCAACGTGTTGTGCCATTAAGTAATTTCGTTACTGATTTCAAAGGTAGTGAAACTGCTAGTATTATGGTGCAAGGTTTCCCTCAGTTTGATGAAAGCCAATGTAACCAAACAGCGATTGACGATTTAGAATGGGTTAAACAATTTGTTGTAGCAATTCGTAATATTCGTGGTGAAATGGATATTTCTCCAAGTAAAGAATTACCCGTATTACTCAAGAATGTTAATGCCAATGACCAACGTCGTTTAGACGAAAATCAACAATTTTTAAGTGCATTAGCAAAATTAGAAAGTATTACAGTATTGGCTGATGACGATAAAGGCCCACTTTCAGCAACCGCTGTTGTTGGAGATTTATCCGTATTAATACCAATGGCGGGGTTAATTGATAAAGAAGCGGAACTTGCTCGTCTAGCCAAATCTATCGATAAGCTAGAAAAAGACGCTGATAGAACCCGTGGCAAGCTAAGCAACGAAAAATTTGTAGGTAAAGCACCAGAAGCTGTTATCAATAAAGAAAAGGCTAAATTAGCGGATGCTGAGTCTGCATTAGCTAAGCTTGTTGAGCAAATCACGCAAATATCTGCTTTGTAATTGTTGTTAATTGTATGATTGATAAATAATAATGATTATCAGTTATAAATATCTAATAAAGCCAGCACCTTAGCTGGCTTTTTATTGTCATAAAAAAGTCACCTAATCTTAATGTTTTTATAGGATCTCTCTAAAAGATTGTGCTAACATACTTTCGCGTTGAGTTTTTGCGTTTCGGGAGAAGGATATTTCAACTATATACCTTAGTTAAAAAGGTTATTATTGATTACCTCAGACGCTACTAGTTTGTGTTATTGGAAACCTTTCTCTGTCTGTACTTTTATAGGTAGAGAGCATTTACTCCGTATAAATCCAAGTGGATAATCCACTTATTACTATTTTTTAATTAATGACCTACGGGAAATGCACACATGTCTGATACAGTTAACGGTAAAGTAAAATTTTTTAACGAATCTAAAGGTTTCGGTTTCATCGAGCAAGACAATGGACCTGACGTTTTTGTTCATTTCAGCGCTATCTCTGGTGACGGTTTCCGTACACTAACTGACGGCCAAGCTGTTTCTTTTACTATCAAGCAAGGACAAAAAGGTCCTGAAGCTGAAAACGTAATTGCTTCTTAATAACTGATTTACTTTAGTTATTAAAGGATCTGAGGATCCGAATAAAAAAGCGGAACAATGATAATTGTTGCGCTTTTTTTTATTTTTAAATTCAACGGTCTATACTATCCTCCCCATTAATAATCACTTTCAACTGCAAAATTAAAAAGCTCTGCTACACTCTTTAATGTAAATTAATTGATAACAAGAAGTTAATTAAAACATAAAGGGAATTAATATGAATCTGTACGCCTTAAAAATATCTATTAGATATATTCTACTTACGTTAATAATATTCTTAATCCCCATCACTAGCCAAGCCTCTCTCATTTTCATCAATGAAATTCATTATGATAATAGTGGCGCAGACAAAGATGAGTTTGTTGAAATTGCCGGTACAGCAGGTTTGAACCTATTAGACTGGTCATTACAATTTTATAATGGGAGTACGGGGTATCTTTATAAAACCTACACAATTGATGATGTTACATTTGGCGATACCAACAATGGCTTTGGTTTTTTAGCTTTCGAGGTGAGTGGTATTCAAAATGGGTCTGCAAACGGTATTGGAGATGGAATAGCAATAGTTGATAGTAATGATAAAGTTTTGCAGTTTCTTTCTTACGAAGGAGCTTTTGAAGCTAAAGATGGGGCAGCTTTAGGCATATTGAGTGATAACATTTCAATCAGCCAAAGTAGCTCTCCTGAAGGTAAATCAATGCAACTGACAACAAGTGGTAATGGCTACAATGATTTTGAATGGGTTTTAGAAGATAACACTTTTGGCAGTAAAAATATTGGTCAGAGTTTTATTAATGATCAATTCCCTATTACTGTAGAAGTTTCAGAGCCAAACCTGCAAATATCTTTCATACTTTTGGTTTTGTTCTTATTTTTAAATAGAAAAAGAGTCAATATCGCGAAGATAAAACATAGGGCAATACATTGATAAAATGCTTTTCATGAAAAAATTTGTATTCATGAAAAGCATTATTTTATAGCGATATCTGAAATGTCAGCTGTCTAAATTTGAGTTATAGCGTAATTTCATCTGTGATTAAATCAACAAGTGCTTCAATATGCTGTTCATCAATATTTAAAGCTGGAATGTAATGATAGGTTTCACCACCTGCACCCAAAAATATATCACGCGTTTCATGCTCTAATTCTTCTAACGTTTCTAAACAATCCGCGCTAAAAGCAGGGCTAATAATAGCGATATGTTTATGATCACTAGCAAGTTCAATCAGTGTTGCGTCAGTATACGGCTGTAACCACTCAGCTTTGCCAAAACGTGATTGAAATGTCATGACAAAGTCATCTTCACTAAACCCTAACGATTCCATTAATAGGCGCGTAGTTTTTGCACAAAAACAATAATAAGGGTCACCCTGCTCGAGAAAGTACTTAGGCATACCATGAAATGATAGTACCAATTTATCAGGCTTACCGTGCTCTTCAATATGTTTATTTACACTCAGAGCTAAGGCATCGATATATTTAGGATTGTCATGGTAACCACTAATAAAACTTAAGCTCGGTATCCAGCGCCAAGTCTTTATTTTATTTACAATAGCATCAAAACTTGAACCAACAGTTGGCCCTGCATATTGTGGATAAAGGGGTAATGCGACTATTTTACTCACCCCTGCAAGTTGCAATCGGTCTAATGCATCATTGATCGTAGGTTCCCCATAACGCATAGCCAATTCAACTTTTACATCATCGCCATATTTTTCAGCAAGCGCTTTAGCTACGGCTTCTTTTTGCTGTTTACTTATGACAAGTAAAGGAGAGCCTGATGGAGTCCAAATACTTTCATATAGTTTGGCTGATTTTTTTGGCCTAACGCGAAGAATAATGCCATGTAAAATTATTAGCCAAATAATTCGAGGTATTTCAACCACACGAGGATCAGACAAAAACTCGCCTAAATAACGCCTTAAAGCAGAAGCGGTAGGTGCTTCAGGTGTACCAAGATTGGTAAGTAACACACCAACTTTGGCTTTTTTATTATGAATTTCTTTGGTACGGCCGTGAAAACGTCCAGTAAATTTAGGCATGAACTCGATACTCTATTGTGTTTGATGACGACAAAATTACGACTGATTAATATACTCAATTAGACTAAAACATCATACAGCTAGAAGCTAAGCATGATGTTTTAAACAGCCAAAGAAAATATGACTTTATTGAAATTACGGTACTATACTACTAATCACTAAATCTAATGGCTCTGTTGTGTTAACGAGCACATTGTTAAGTTCAGCTTTGTAATCGCCTGAATTAATGCCTGCCCCACCTTTTGCAGAAAGAACCGCATAAATATGTACCGAATCTACATCGCTAAGTTTAGCTTGCGGTGTCATTGCACGAGAATCATTCAGTATCACTGTTATCGGTAATTCACTTGCTGTTATCTTAACTGCTGCAAGCGGCATACGACCTCGTGATGTATCTGAAGATATCGCATAAATGAATACTGTTTTGTCACTTTCTTGTGATAATTTTTTTAATATTTCATCACTTAATTTAACATTAACCGTTAATTGAGGCCCAGCTGCAGACTGCTCTTTTTTACTTGATTGAGTATTTGCTGCATCAGGATTTGCAAGGCGAGCTTTTGCTTCATCAATGACTTCGATTAACGCTTGTTTGTTCACATTTTGTTTATCTGAATCAACAACACGCTGCCAATGAGAAATAGCGACTTCATAATTACCCGCAATAAAGTTATGCATTCCTAATAATATATTGGTTGAAGGATCATTAGGATCAATCGATAATGCTTGGTCAATAAAACCTTGCACCGTACTATCAATTTTTTGCTCATTTTTATAGTAGATTGCTTGCGCTTTGGCGCCAAAAACATCGGCTTGCGGACCTTCTATACGTAATACTTGATCATAAGCTTTTAATGCACCACCGAACTCTCCAACACTTACTAACGACTGCCCTAATCGATACCAAGCATCCGAATTTTCAGGTTCAGCTTTAGTCAATTGCATCAATTGTTTAATTTGGTTTATCGCTTGCTGTTCAGGATTCGTCGACTGTTGCATTGGTGCCTGCGCAGTCATAGTGGTCAACTTTTCATAAGTACCAATTTCACTATACAAATAAAAGCTAAAAGCTAAAATAAAAACAGATAAACCGACAGGCCAAGCAATACTCATAATTTTAGTGTCTTGAGTATTTTTGCTTTCAAGATCCTGATTTTCCATATCTTGCAATAAAGTGTTATCAAGTTCTGTTAATAAATACTGATAGTTTTCGTCATCAATATTCTCTTGCTCAAAATCTTTTTCTATTTCTGCTTTATGCTCGTGATATAAACGTACATTGGTTTCATCTCGCTGAGTGTCATCAATAGAAATATTGTTTTCTTGCTGTTTTATAAAAGGTGCCCACACTACTGCTAGTATCAGTAACAAAAAAGCAATAATGATAAAAATTAATTCCATGATACAGCCTTATTTATGCTTTAGAATTTGATCAAGTTTATCTTTTTGATCATTACTTAAGGGTTTTTGAGCGTTTTTCACTGGTTTCCTTCGAAGAACGAGGACAACAACAATAACACCAACAATTAATAACCCTGCTGGGCCATACCATAAAAGATAAGTTAAACTAGAAACTCTCGGACGATATAAAACAAACTCACCATAACGTGACACCATAAAGTCAACAATTTCCATGTCGGCTTTACCTTGTTGAAGCATGTCATAAACTTCTCTGCGTAAATCAGCAGCAATCGGTGAATTAGAATCAGCTAAATTCTGATTTTGACATTTAGGGCAACGTAATTCTTTATTGAGTGCATTAAAGCGAATTTCTGTAACCTTATCGTTAAAAACATAAGTATCAACAGGCGTAGCTAAAACCAATGAAGTAAAGAACGTAAGTATTGCTATAAAAGCTATAACTAAGTATTTATTAAGCATGACTACCTGGTTCCATTGTTTTGTGATGAGGCTAAAAATTCTGCTTCTATTTGTACAATAAGCGGTTCAAATTCATTTTTCCAAATTTCTGGATTTAGCGGGCCTGCAAACCGCTTACGAATAATATTGCTGTGGTCGACAACAAAAGTTTCAGGCGCAGCGTAAACACCTAAATTAACGCTAAGCTTTCCCTCTTCATCAAAGGCTGAAAACTCATAAGGATTACCTAATTTAGTTAACCACTTAGCGGCTTGATCTCGCTCATCATCATAATTTAAACCGTAGATAGTAAAGCGGCTTGTATTAGATAATTTGTTTAAGTAATCATGTTCATAACGACATGACGGACACCAAGTACCCCAAACATTCACTAGTTTGATACCGGGTTTAAAGTCCGCGGTTGTCATAGTTTGCGAAGCGTTTAGCACTGACGTTAAAGAAAATTCTGGGAATTTTTTACCGATCAGCGCAGAAGGTAGTTCTGTAGGATTAAGCGATAGTCCCCTGAATAAAATTGCACCTAGTGCAATAAATAAAATAAGCGGAATAAAGCGAATTAACTTACCCATTAAGCATTTCCTTCATTACTGGTTGCAAATTTATCAACAGCTGCTGCTCTCGACGAATCTTTCTCTGCCTTAGTCATCACTTTTTTACGACGGTAGCGTTTATCTAATATCGCTAAGAAACCACCAATTCCCATGAATATTGCGCCTAACCAAATCCAACGAACAAAAGGCTTGTAATGAATACGAATTGCCCAAGCGTTACCAGAAAGAGGGTCGCCCAATGCAACATATATGTCACGGAATAAACCTGGGTCAATGCCTGCTTCAGTCATTCCCATCGTTTGTACTAAATACGTACGACGTTCAGGTTTTAAAAGCGTCACAAAATCGCCATTATCATAAACTTCAATTTGACCTTGTTCAGCGCTGTAATTTGGCCCTTTTACTTGTTTAATACCTTTAAAAGCAATTTCGTAGTTTGTATTGTCAATGTTAACTTTTTCATTGACGTTCATCCTTACATTAGTTTCACTTTCATACATCGAAACCAAGGTAACACCCACAATCGTTATCGCTATCCCCATATGAGCAACAGTCATTCCCCATTGGCTTAACGTCAATTTAGAGAAATTCCATTTATCACGACCTGAGTTCACTTGATTTAATAATTCTTGCATAACGACAAGAAAAACCCAACACGCTAAACCAACGCCCATAGTCACTAAGGCTTCAAACTTCCCACCGTATAAAAAGGGGAATGCTACACCTACTATAATGCTGATCACAAGTGGGCTTACCATTTGCTTACGTAATTCACCTTGCTTAGCTTTTTTCCAGCGAATTAACGGGCCAATACCCATTACAACAAACAGCAAACTCATTATCGGCACAAATACCGCATTAAAATACGGAGGTCCTACAGATATTTTACCTAAGCCCATTGAATCAACGAGTAATGGATACAAAGTTCCTAACATTACAGTAACGGTTGCAACCACTAAAATAATATTACAAACAAGCAGTGCTGTTTCACGAGAATATAGAGCAAAACGGCTAAACGTTTGAACGGTACTGGCTCTGAAAGCATAAAGCGTTAATGAACCACCAACCGCTATTGCCAGCAATAATAGAATAAACATGCCACGACCAGGATCAGCTGCAAATGAATGCACTGACGTAATAACACCTGAACGTACTAAAAATGTACCTAATAAACTTAAGCTAAAAGCAAATATTGCCAGTAACACAGTCCAGTTTCTGAATGTGCCACGTTTTTCAGTAACCGCTAATGAGTGAATAAGTGCTGTTCCGACAAGCCATGGCATGAAGGAAGCGTTTTCAACAGGATCCCAAAACCACCAACCGCCCCAACCAAGTTCGTAATACGCCCACCAACTGCCTAAAGCGATACCTAATGTTAGGAATATCCATGCAGCAACAGTCCAAGGTCTTGCCCAGCGGGCCCAAGCGGCATCTAATTTGCCACACATTAACGCAGCAACGGCAAAAGCGAAAGCTACAGAAAATCCAACATAGCCTAAATAAAGCATAGGAGGATGAATAATTAGCCCGATGTCTTGAAGAAGAGGGTTTAAATCGCGACCTTCAGTCGGCACCATTGGCCATAAGCGTTCAAACGGATTTGAGGTTAATATAGTAAATAACATAAACCCAACGGCTATCATGCCGAGAACGGCTAAAACCCTTGCAACAAATGCTTCATCAATGCCTTTACTGAATTTAGCTACAGCAGCTGTCCATGCGGTTAAGGAAAAAACCCAAAGCAGAAGAGAGCCTTCGTGCCCGCCCCATACTGCGCTAATTTTAAAATAGTAAGGTAAATGAGAATTAGAATGACCGGCAATATATTTAACAGAGAAATCATCGATGACAAAACTCCAACCCAATATAATTAGACTGATGGCTGTAAAAGCAAACATGCCAAAGGTTAAGGGTTTAGCATAACCCACTAAGCGTTGTTGATTACTTGCCAAACCTACTAATGGAATAATGCTTAAACAAATAGCAAAAGCCAAACTTATAATCAGGGCGAAATGTCCTAACTCAGGGAGCATTACTTCAGGGGTCATTGTTTTCTCCGATTTAGTGCACACACTAAATACAAAAATTTATCGATAAAAGACGCCTTTAACTTGGCGCTTTAGTGAGTTTAGTTTTTCAATTAGCAACAAATAGCGAGGTACAGAAAAACAATTCAAACTAAAAATTTTGGTAATTCTAGCACTATATCATGTGTAATTTCATCAATGTAAAAAGAAAATGGATGATTAATTTTCTCATTTCTAGGGCTAGCCTTTACTGTGCGATATAGTATGATAATACCCGACTTGATATTACGATCTAAATCAACTATTTATACCGTACATTACGATAACATTCAGTTTATAAACTTGGTGTGAAGCTAACGTATAATAATTATTCAAAAAGTGATTCTATTGGAAAATTCTCTAAGTACCCAATCACCAAAAGATAAAACAAATAATCAAGTACTGCTATCGGCAAACGGGCTGACTTGTATTCGTGAAGACAGAATATTATTTGAAGCTCTTAACTTTTCAGTATGTCGTGGTGATGTTATACAGGTGGAAGGTCCAAATGGATCAGGTAAAACAAGCTTATTGCGTATTTTAGCCGGATTATCACAACCATATGACGGAACAGTATTATTTAAAGAGCAAAATATTGTAGAGCAACAGGATGACTTTCATCAAAACCTCTTGTATTTAGGTCATTTACCTGGCGTAAAAGGTGAAATGACGGCTCAAGAAAATCTAGAATTTAATCTTACTTTGCATGGCAACGATAGTTCAAAAGCTGAAGAGACATTAGAAAAAGTAAACTTGTTAGGCTTTGAAGATGCATTGGCTTCGCATTTAAGTGCAGGACAGCATCGTCGAATTTCTCTCGCACGTTTATGGCAAAGTAAGGCACCTATTTGGATATTAGATGAACCTTTTACCGCAATCGATAAAAATGGTGTAGAACAGTTAGAACAATTATTTTTAGCACATGCTCAGCGTGGTGGCTGTGTAATATTAACGACGCACCAAGATTTATCATTTCATGAAGACAAAGTGAAAAAAATCACTTTAGATTACCGGTTTTACTAGAGTTAATAGCATGATACCCGATCAAAATTTGTCATATAGATCTGCTTTCAATTTAATTATCAAGCGAGATCTCACGATTGCTTTTCGTCATCGAGACGATATTATCAATCCGTTATTATTTTTTATCATAGTCGTAACATTGTTTCCATTGGGTATAGGTCCTGAATCTACAACGTTATCTCGAATAGCCCCAGGTATAATTTGGGTTGCAGCTTTACTTTCTACGTTATTGTCATTGGATCGATTATTTAAATCAGATCACGAAGACGGTTCATTAGAACAAATGGTGCTGAGCCCCCACCCTATTTTTATATTAGTGTTGGCAAAAATCATTGCACATTGGATGGTAACAGGCCTTCCCCTTATATTTATTGCTCCGTTGCTCGCCGTGCTTTTACACTTGAATGAAAATAGTTACAGCGCATTAATGCTAACGTTGTTGTTGGGTACGCCCATATTAAGTTTACTTGGGGCAATAGGTGTTGCACTAACAGTAGGACTTAAGAAAGGTGGTGTATTACTTAGCTTATTAGTTTTGCCCCTTTATATTCCAGTACTCATATTTGCGACTAGTGCCATAGATACTGCGGCAATGAACTTACCCTACGGCGGACAACTTGCTATAATTGCCGCACTGTTTTTTGGGTCTTTAACCCTAGCCCCATTTGCTGTGAGCGCAGCGTTAAAAGTGAGTACTAACTAATGTGGAAATGGTTACATCCTTATGCGAACCCTGAAGTGTCATATCACTTTGTAGGCAAGCTATTACCTTGGATTTCAAAAATTACAATTGCCCTACTTGCCATAGGTATTGTTTGGGCACTCGTTTTTGCCCCTGCAGATTACCAACAAGGCGACAGTTTTAGAATATTTTATATTCATGTCCCAACCGCAATTTTATCCATGAGCATATATATGGCCATGGCAACAGCAGCTTTTTGCAGCTTGGTATGGCAATTTAGACTTGCTGATGCATCAGCAGCGGCAATGGCTCCAGTAGGAGCAGTAATTACCGCAATCGCATTATTTACCGGTGCCGCTTGGGGTAAACCTATGTGGGGAACGTGGTGGATTTGGGATGCACGTTTAACCTCTGAACTCGTGCTGCTTTTCCTCTACTTAGGGGTAATTGCTTTACATAATGCTTTTGAAGATAAAAATCTTGCGGGTAAAGCTGCCGGAATTTTATCGCTCGTTGGTGTCGTCAATATACCTATTATCAAATATTCAGTTGAGTGGTGGAATACCCTTCATCAAGGAGCAACCGTCAGTAAAATGAGTGCTCCTTCGATGAGTATGGATATGTTTTGGCCATTTGTTATTTGCTTTTTAGGTATAGCAATGCTCGTTACCTTTGTTATTTGTATCCGTTTTCGCACTGAGATATTATCGCGTAATGGCATGCGTCCCTGGGTACGAACATTAATTACCGCAGAAGGAACTAAATAATGCAATTTGATAGTATTTCAGCATTTTTAGATATGGGTGGATACGCATTTTTCGTATGGTTGTCTTACGGTGTAAGCACTTTTCTTCTAGCTGCTCTCGTATATAGCAGCCATAGTAATCATAAAAAAGTTAAAATTAAAATCGCTCAACGTCTTCAACGAGAGATAAAGTTACGTAAAGCAGCTGAAAAAAACTCAGCTAATGCAGAGACAACTGATGACTTAAACTCAGTTGTAAAAGATCTATCAAAAAACTCTAATAAGGTTGTTTCATGAATCCCCGTCGTAAAAAACGTTTAACCATAGTAATTTCAATTTTAGTTGGTCTTAGTTTCGTTGCTGGCCTAGTCCTTTATGCCCTAAGCCAAAACATAGACTTATTCTACAAACCCTCTGAGATATATCAGGGTAAAGACGACAGTGGTATCAAACCTATTAACGGTCAACGTCTACGTATTGGTGGTTTAGTTGTGCCGGGTAGTGTTAAACGTGACCCAACCAGTTTAGATGTTACTTTTGAACTTGTTGATATGAGAATGCCAATTGTATTTAATGATTCTGACCCTGTTATCAAAGTTCATTATGATGGCATATTGCCTGATTTATTTCGTGAAGGACAAGGTATTGTGGCTAACGGGGTACTAGTAGATGGTAACTTCATTGAGGCATCAGAAGTATTAGCTAAACACGATGAAAACTATATTCCAAAAGAACTAGCTGATGACATGGGCGAGAAACATTCCAAGCCAAGCTATACTAAAGAGCAGTTAGAAGAAACGAAATACTAATAAAATAGATAACAATAAAGCGCCACAGAAATAGAGTTAAAGTCTTTATTTCTGTGGCGATTTTTTTATTTGAAACCGTTATTGCTAACTTAACAATATAATGATTAAACAACCGCTGAGTTAAAAACTCCTATTTTTATCATGCACTTCAATAATATGTCAGAACACCATAAAGCTATTTATTAATTGGATGTTTCTATATCATGTTTGAAAACAAATAATTTCACTTTAGAGTAGTTGTTTGAAAATTTCACTACTTTTTAGTTCCTTATATTCACTGGTGTACTTAAAGGTACTAGAAAAAAAGCGTCCTTTACTTTTCAGTTTTATCTCAATAAATGATGGAAGTATGTCTGAGTCTAGAGAAAAGGATTCTCTAAAGCCGGTAAATTTGAGAGTTGGTGTAATTTTATAATGTAATACTCTTAGAAAATTTTGCCACAGACTAAAGTGTGGATTACAAAAAACTCGCTGAATAGGTTTAGATTCTGTTAAATATGTTAGCGTCACAGATCTTTTCATTGAAGCCCATCCATCGATGAAAAGATAATGGTTCTCTCCCTGTTTTATTATGCTAACTTTTTCAATTCGATGACTTAATGAAGGCCAAAATTTATTTACAAACTTAGGGCCAAGCTTATTCACCTCCCTTTTAAGCCATAACCTAGAACTAGTCTCTATATTCAATACTTTTAAAGTACCTGGAATTAACGGGTGCTTAAAAATAGTAGTTCTTATAGAACGTATTGGAAAAGGCGTTGCCAAAGCTTTCGATAATCTTGTGGACGCTGGACCGTAAGAAGTATTAATAAATCTAAGTTCATCTACCTGAATTCGATCTGCAATTCTCTGAGCAGTAATAATCTCTTCGTCACTGTCATTATGGGTAAATAGTACATATTTCCAGATGATTTTAGCTTTAGGATATTTTTTACGAGCATCATCCATAAACTGCACCGACTGTTCGATGTTACCGTTAATCCTATATTTTTCATACGAATCTTGATACGCACCGTCCACTGAAATAATAATTTCAGTTAAAAAACTCTCTATTAATTTTTTCTCTAGGCTAAAATTACCATTTGTTACTAAGGAAACATCAGCATTTGGATAAGCACTATTTATTAACTTTATGAGCTTGTCTGGTGCAGGATGGTTTAGAGGCTCACCTTGCCCACAAAGTTCAAATCGTTCTACTGAGTAATTTTCTTTAAGTAGGCCTTTTAATAAATTATCTAAGATGTTTTCTGACATTATTAATGGTTTTCTACCAGCCTTTATTTGTGCGACACGAGAGCATCCAGGACATGCCAAACTGCACAATAGTGAGGGTTCTAGCTGAATCTTTGTTATAGATTTTGATGTAATCATATCCTCCGACTGTCCAGAACGGTAGAAAACACATTTTTCGCATGTTTCTCCCCAAGGAGGTACGTTGGTTGAATGACCTTTACGGATTGCCATATAGTTTGAATTATTAAAAAACACTTTTGGAGAAAAATCTTCAGATTGGTTTAATTTACCCAGTAATTTACGTTCTCCATAATCGTCATCGCATCGAATATCACCATTAGATTTAACGTAAAAGTTTTTTAAAATATTACACTGCAAGATATATCCTTATTTGCTTAATTATTAATGTAAAAATATGAGACTTATTTATTCAGCCCCACAAAAATATATTAATATCTTTAACCCCTTACATCAACAATCCAATAAATCTTCAAAGCGCATGTGTTTTACTATTTTTTAGTGAAATGATTAGATTAATATTCTCTTTTTATAATACATTTATATTCGTCACTAAATTTCAGGCAAAAAAAACCCTGAGTAAAATACTCAGGGTCGATCAAGTTAGATCGTTTAACGCACCCTCAACTAGTGAGATCGGATATCCATTAGGATAAATTTGTAAAAAATGTCTATAAATATTCGTTTAAAAATTTCCAGAGATTTAAACTATTTCCAGTTTTTAATTGTATGACCTTTCACCGCATAAAATAAGATGAAACTATATATCGGGATCATCATCCAATAAGCAGATTGACCATTAATTGATTCAGATAGGAGACCGTAAACTAGCGGTAATAATGCTCCACCTGAAATACCCATGATTAATAGCGCAGAACCTTTTGATGTGAACTTACCTAACCCTTCTAACGCTAATGGCCAAACAGCAGGCCAAACAATTGCATTAGAAAAACCAAGTAAAGCAATAAAGGTAATAGTATTTGGCAATGTAGGTATGCCTGACCAACCCCATAAGATTTCTGACACTGAAATACTGCTTGTATCACTAAATACGACGAGTAATGAAAATATTATGCCCGTTACCGCAGAGGCTTTTAAAGCAAATTCTTGAGACATTACTCGAGGGATTAATACAATACCTAACGCATAACCTATAAGCATAAATGCCATAGTATAAGAAGTAAGTGTCGTTGCATTAGCCACACCTAAATTGGAAGCAAATAGCCCAATAGTATCTCCAGCAATAACTTCGGCACCAACGTAAACAAAAATAGTTAATGCACCTAAAATCAAGCTAGGAAATTGTAGGATTGACGTTTTATCTTGTCCGTTTACATCAAGTGTTGCATCTTGACCTTCTTCTTCATGAGATAGGTCTAATTCTGGAAGTGTCATTTTTTTCATAATGCCAGCAAGCAGAATGAAAATAATAGCCATACCGATATAAGGGTCAACTAAACCGCTGGCCAAGCCATCAATAGTCTGTAAGCGGTCAGCTTCAGACATTGCAGCTAAACTTGTCGCTGTCACTCCTGAAAAGTCGCCAATAACAATTGCGGTAAATACGATAGGAACAATAACACCAGCACCTTTATTCATTAACCCCATAAACATAATACGAACGGCAGCACTTTCTATTGGGCCAACTTTTACAACATAAGGGTTTGCCGCGGTTTGCAACAAGGTTAAACTGGTTCCAATAACAAACTGTGCGATTAAGAACAACCAAAAAAGCTTTGATTGTGCTGCTGGGATATAAATTAAAAAACCTACAACCAGCACTAATAATCCAATAACAATACCATTTTTGTAGCCTATTTTTTCTAAAAGACTAGCTGAAGGCAATGCCATTATTGTAAAAGCAAAATAGAACGTTACGGCAATTAATAAAGCTTCTGTTTCTGTAAGTTGAAGCACCATTTGCAGATAAGGGACTAATGCACCATTTTGCCAAGTGACGAAACCAAAGATGAAAAACAATGCACCTATTATCGCAAGTGGTCCCAGGTTACTTTTTGCTTTCTCTGTTGTCATTTCCATATATTCCTCAATATTTATTTTGTTATTATTATTAGTTTGATGATTTATATTAATCGGATTACAAGTAACGTAAAACGATGCATTTTAATTTATTATCGCTGTGCTTATCACTTTATATTCAAGCGTCTTTGTTCTTATACTTTTGTAAAGAAAAATAAGCTAACTAACCTTTTTATATACAGCTTGTCCAGATATCCAAGTAGATTTCACTTTAAAGTTATCGTCTAACTCAACAAAATCTGCTTCGCTTCCTATAACTAAACACCCTCGAATATCCGTTTGGTTAATGTAATTTGCAGGATATTTTGATGCCATTCTTAGTGCTTCATCTAATGGTATTTTTAAGCCTAAATGTGTATTCTCAACGGCTGTGGCCATATCTAAAACAGAACCGGCTAATTCCCCCGTTGTAGAAGTTAGCTTGCCATTTTCTAATCGTACTTTTTTCCCTACCAAGTCAAATTCAACATCTGTTGTACCAACCGGAGGCATTGAATCAGTAACTAAAAAAATTGATCCTGCAGGCTTTGTTTTAAGTGCTAATTTACAACTATCGTAGTCAACATGGTGACCGTCAACAATAAGACCGCAGCTTGCTTGATCATTTAAAAAAGCACAACCTGTAACGCCTGGCTCTCGACCTTGTATTGGCGACATTGCATTAAACAAATGTGTGAAACCATCAGCACCCGCATCTAACGCTTTTTGTGCGGTTTTGAAATCTGCATTGGTATGTCCTAAACACACCTTAATACCTAAAGAAACCATACGAGTAATATCTTCAGCATTGACAGTTTCAGGGGCAAGCGTTACTAATATTTGACCAATATCTTTACGCTCTAATACTTTCCATTCTTGTGATGAAATAGGACGAATATGCTCTTCAATATGAGCACCTTTTTTCGCGACAGATAAATGAGGACCTTCAAAATGAATACCAATAATACCTGGCACTTTTTCTGCTATAGCTTCTGCCATGGCATCTGCAGCTTTTTCCATTACCGATATTTTATCAGTAATCAGGGTTGGCAACATTGCGGTAGTACCAAACTTGGAATGAGCAGTAATTATTGTTTGAATATTTTTTAATGAAGGTGAATCGTTAAATAATGCACCTCCACCGCCGTTAACTTGTAAATCAATAAAACCGGGAACAACGAAACCTTGTAATACATCATCAGCTTGAGATGTTTTACTATCAAACGCTATGATTTTTCCGTCACTGATCGTTAAGACTTGATCGTCAATATAGTTTTGACCGTCAAATAACTTTTTAACGTGAAGGCGAAATATTGTCATAACGATTATTGTTCCTTAAATTGTTCCGATTACTTAACTATTAATTATTTTGATAACTATTAACTGATTATCGTAAAGCCAGTTGTTGTCTTGCATAAATAACTGAACCGACTTCTGGTGGATGTATGGGGTCATGTAATTGCTGTTGAAGATCAATATCTAACCAAGGTTTAATTCTAGGAGTTAAACCACCAATAAGTGAAATTTCAGGTGGATCTTGTTTTAATAATTGTTTAGCGACGTGGTTAATATATCCAGCACCTTCATTAACAATACCTAAAGCAAGCTCATCGCCCTCTTCAGCTGAGTCAAAAACCAAATTAGCCATACGAGCATAAAATGCTGCAGGCTTTCCTGCAATAACTTCAACTAATTCAACATCATCTTTTACATTTAGTAATGTTAAAACTTTGTCATTAATTAATGATGGAGGAATTAGACCATCTAATGATAACAATGCTTGTTTGGCTGCTTGTAAACCAAACCAAGCCCCACTGCCTTTGTCACCATGAGGAAAACCATGCGCGCCAACAATATAAGGATGTCCGTCAACAAATGAAAATCCACATGAGCCAGTACCCGTAATCATTACTGCACCGTCTTTACCATCGTGCGCGCCAAGACAAGCAATCAGTAAATCAGTCGCTAGAAACATATTTTTAAATGGGTGTTCCCACTGTGATATTTTTTCAAACAAAACTGGTAAATTAACGCCAGCAAGACCAACACCAGCAACAATATTACCTATTTCACTTTCATCGATACCCGCATCTTTAAGTGCTAATTTAGCAGACTCTACAATAGAGTTAATTGCTTGCTCATATCCATGTAAAGGGTTAGCAGGACCAGCAATGCCAGTACCGAGTATTTTGTTATCGCCAGACATAACGATAGCTTTGCACTTAGTGCCGCCACCATCTATACCTAGGAATATTTCGTTATTGTCACTGCTGCTCAGCATGTAGACCTCATGTCTTTATATTTATTATTTTAGTAACTCTTTAGTGATTTACATTGAGTTACTAAAATGTAATCTGATTTCATCTTAACCATAAATGACAGCGTTGTCATTTACTTTTTTAGTAAAAATGAATTATTTTTATTTAAGTCCATTAAATAAATAAACAACAGGCTGATTATGCTAGATTTTTAACATTATCAACCTGTGGGTCCAACCGTAAATTAGTTGCTTTTTACCGCTACAGAACGGCCTTTTCGCTGTCCATCAAAGCTAATACTTCTAACTTTCACTTCACCGTTCACGGAAACGGGTACTGAGTAACGTATCCAATTTCCCGCTTGTTCTTTATATTCAATAGCAACACCCGGGAAGGCAATATTGGCATGTAGCTTGCCATCTTTAATCATCGCGCCAACGGTAGGCAAACGATAAAATATGTTATCGTTCTCCAATTTTGCTAAGGCTTTTTGACCAATCACATTAGCAAATATTTTCCATTGTTGATCTCGTTGTTCTTTTTTATCAGCGTTAAATACCTTGGTGTCTTTATTATATTTAGCACCCTGATAATTATACGGAACAGTCCAGTCTGCTAAATGCCATGAACGTTCAGCTAAAGCAAAAAGTCGTGGAAATATTTTATATTGAGCCGTATTGTCGGTACGAGTATTTTCACTCCACAACTGTCCTTGAATACCTAAGAAACGATTCCCTAGCTTCATTGGTGTCTTGGTATCATCAGCTTCATAAGCGTTGTCTTGGCGATCTAACCAGAACTCAGCATGAATGGGTAAATTGTCCGGTATAAACTGGAATACTTTTTCAGTATTCGTATGACGAGATGCCCAATAGTAACCATGCTCTTTTGGATCAGCTTCATAAGGAAAATCGAAATACAGTACATCAGGAGATGACAATACAACTTGCCAATCTCTATTTACTAATTGGTGTGTTTTGTTGTGGCCGCCCCAAAATAAAGTATCCCAGGCGTTCGATTGAACAATTGCAGGCATATTTGCCTTACGGGTATGTTCCATTCCATCGCTCCAACCTGCAGTTTCTATGTCTAAATCAGATAAAATGCCAGCAACACGTTCAATAAAATAAGCACCAAGTTCGCTCATTTGTTTCACACCTTTATCGTTATTGGCAATAAAGTCTTTACAAGCTTGAGACTCGATCCAAGCTCCAGCCGTTTCATCCGCTCCGATATGATAACGCGTTAAAGGTTGACCCGCATCAGCATGAATTTTCTTAACTTGTGTCATAACTTCAGTCACAAAAGCATATGAAGATTCTAAACAAACGTTAATCGTATTGTCATCGTAAAATTGTACTGATGAATATACGGTTGGATCATTAACATCGTATAAATTGAACTGCTTAGCCTTATCGTCTTGTTCTGCAATAGCGTACTTTTTGGTACGGGCTGCCATCGCTTTTACCGCGGCACGAGAATGGCCAGGCATATCTAATGATGGTATTACCTGAATATGACGGGCTGTTGCTGCTTTTAAAATTTCTTGATAATCAGTAACAGAATAGTAGCCATTCACCTCACTTTTAGGATTTACACCAGCACCTAGCTGCGGAGCCAAGCAATTTTGGTCGTCTAAATCAAAACAACGTACACTGCTTATTTCAGTTAATTCAGGTAATGAAGGGATCTCTAAACGCCAACCTTCATCATCACCTAAATGTAAATGTAGCTTGTTAAGTTTATAGGCCGCCATTTGGTCAAGCAGGGTTAAAATAAAGTCTTTGCCATGAAAGTTTCGGGCTACATCAATCAACAAGCCACGGAATTCGTAATGAGGTTCATCACTAGCGGTTAGCAAGGGTACTTGTGTTGACCCTAAAGTGATCAAACTGGATATTGATTGTAAGCCATTAAAAACACCAGCTCCGTCAACACCTGTCACATTAATACCCGTTTCAGTGATAGCTAATTGGTAACTTCCAATCATTTGATTGTTGTTTTTTACAATGCTCAATGTAACAGGCTTGCCTTGAGAATTATTATTAATACCTAATGACGCTAATCGAGAGATTGCAGCTTTAACATCAGCTTCTGCTACATTACCAAAATTAATATTAATGCCTGAACTAAGATCAAGTTGAGTATTATTTTTGTTATAGCTTACAGATTTTGGCGTAGGAACGATGACCTTAGTAACATCAAGTTTGTTATCACCTAATTTGGCATTTCTTTCGAATAAACTTTTTGCATCAAGCCATTGCGTTGAGTCAACTGCCGACCGTTGAAACTGTTGTTTATAGTCAGTAAATGGAACAACATAAGGAAGAACTTCTAATCCTGTTTCAGTATCTATGTAAGGTTTGGTGCTTTCAATAACACGAGGCTGTATGTTATTAGCGCTAATAATATAGTTTGGCAAAGCGTCTGTTTCAGATACTGACCAAAACATCGCTCTAAACACTAAAGCTTTGGTTTCACCAACGGTAAAACCTTTAAAATTATCTTTTAACGATATTTTATGTAAATCACCATTAATGTGTTCAACTTTAAACTCATCACTTTCAAATGACTGGATAGGTACTATCTGGCTAAAATGAATATCCCAACCTTTACTATTTATTACTTGAGATGCAGTAAAACTAAGCTCTACTTCAAAGCAATTACCGTCAGCGATACTTTTATCACACTTATCTGTTGGAATATTTGTCAGTACTTTGTACTTAACGTCCAGTGTCGCAGCAATATCATCAATATCAGTTTGAGTAGCTTTATCCAAAGACATTGCAACTGATGCTTGTACAGAGGCGGTATTTGTATTTGACTGTTGAGTTGGGCCGCAAGCAATTAACGTTGTACTTGCAGTAATTAACAGTGCTAGAAGTTTTTTATTCATTATTTATGAGACTCACATGCTGTTTACGTTATGAATGAAATTTAATTTTCAACTTTTATTATAGTTACGATCTCTTATTTTGACAGCGCTGTCAAAACAAATGTACTACAAAGTATAATAGTTAATAAAATCGACAATATTTTTGTTATAAATATTGTAGGATACAAATTAGCTTTGATTTATTTTTGTTAGCACCGACTTTAGAGAATTTTTTTATGACCAATAAACAACAGCCAATATTTATTCATATTCCCAAAACAGGTGGCACCAGTATTAATTGTGTGATGAAAGGTACAGAGTGGCAAACACCTCTTGACTATCACTACCGTCATTTAGATTTCGATACGAAAACATCTACTTGTGGTGATATTTTTGATAATAAAAATAGTGAAGCTTATCAGAAAGAATTTATTTTTATGATGCTAAGGCATCCAGTTGACAGGCTAATATCCGAGTATTATTACATTAGAAACAACCATGAATTCATGGAATTTCTAACGACTAAGCCGAACAGCTTTTCAGCGTACGTAGATAATGCTCAAACCTCGAATTACATGCTTAAATTTCTAGATGGGCAAAGGATTTATTCCGAAAATCAATTAACACAAAAACGAGCATCAGAGATTATTGAGTCAATCGATAATTTAGATATTCATGTTGGGATTTTTGAAGAGTATGACCGCTCTTTAAGTTACTTTAGCGAAGTTGGCGATTTTGATTGGCCAGACACAATTGATGTAAAACGAGCAACGATTAATCGTCCAACTGTTAAACAAATTCCATCAGATGTCTTAGAAAAAATACTGACTGCCAACCAGCTTGATATTCAACTATATCTGCATTGTAAAGCTAAGCTCATAGAGCGAACCCAAAAGCTTGCTATTAATAAAATTAAATACCAAGGTGGAAAGTTAGACTTTGTTATTCCCTACACGATGTGGAATTGCATCTTAGATATCGAACTAACGAACGATACTTTCATTGAAGAAAACAAAACATTTTTTGTAACGCTTAATACCTATTTACATAAAACAACAGGCTCAGGTAGAGAATACGCAAAAAACTGGATGAAACTCTTTAAAAAATCTGTCGTGTTATATTTCAAAGCAACAAAGTTTGCCAAACAAATTAAGCAAATTAAGAAGCCTTCACCCATAGACGAAATAATCGCTGTGGCAAGAACTATTGATGAAGCGACAATAAAGCCGTCAATGGGTTTAGATTTGGGAAAACCACGTATAAAGTTAACATTAACACCTTTAATGGGTGAAGCATTACAACAAGATGATGTGATCAAAAAAGGGATAATCAAATGGTGACCCCTTTTTTGATCACCCCTGAACGTTAATCACCTTACTATTAACCTAAATCTTTTGTAGCCCATGTAGCTTTATTGTTTCAATAAATTCACGGTGATTTGGCAAGGTACTTTTGATTTTATCGTGCATTTTCAAGTTTTGCTGAAAGTGTTTTTGAGCCAACATATCATTATTATATAAATAGTCTTGTTTACTTAAATCACTTTTGAAATTCAAACCATATAAAACATATTGAATGCTCGCAATAGGAAAAACATCAAACTGAGCATCAGTGTCATTAATATGAGGTGGATGGTATTTCCACAGTTCTAACAAATCTTGCAAACGATCTGACATTGATTCTTTTTGAATATTATCAAGCCAATATGCTTCATCGGTTCTTTCGGAAAGCACATAATGCAGTTTTAAAAAGTCTATTATGGCTTCCCATTTTTTAATAAAGCCATTATTAAATTGCTTAGCAATAATTTCCATACTATTAAAATCAGTCGGCAAGCGTTCACTTATCCATTCGACTGAATTATCAACAAGTATCAATGCTGAAGCCTCTAAGGGCTCTAGAAATCCAGCTGATAAACCAATAGCTACACAGTTTTTATGCCAGAATTTTTCTCGGTATCCTGAAGTAAAAGGGATTTTTCTGAAATCTAAACCTTCCGCTTTAGGACCAATATGATCTGCAAAGGTTTTAATCGCGTCTTCATGGCTAGTATGGTCACTTGAATAAACATAACCCATACCTTTACGGCTACTTAGGCCAATATCCCAAGTCCAGCCAGCGGTTTGCCCTGTTGCGATGGTATGGCAAGCAATATCTTCACCTTCGTCGTAAGGTATTTGGGTTGCGATGGCAAAATCATTAAACAAATACTTTTTAGCCGAAATAAATGGCACTTTCATTGTTTTATCAATCAATATCGCGGCAAATCCTGAACAATCTACAAATAAGTCACCATCGATTCGCCCACTTTTTTCACAGCCAAGATATTCAATATAACCATTATCATCTAAATTCACATCAATGACTTTATCAATCACATGGTTAACACCCAATTCAATTGCTTTTTCTCGAATAAGTTCAGCCACTTTTTTTGCATCAAAATGATAGGCATAATTGAGAATTGATTGGTATTCAGGTGTGACTATTTTTTTAGGAGCAAGCCCAGCTTCACAAATTTGATCTTGAAAATCTACTGCTTCGGCAAATCGACCGTATTGTTGTTGGTTTTCTTTCTTTTGCCAGTATGCTGTCATATCAAACTGGCCATAACCACTGGGTACATTAAAAGGATGATAATAAAATTCATTCTTATCTTTTAATCGCCAACTAACAAACTTAGCTCCTTGCTTAAAAGTCGCATCACAGCGTCTAATTAATTCAGTTTCAGAGATACCAATAGTGCGTAATGTTTTCCGCATTGTTGGAAAAGTGCCTTCCCCAACGCCTATTGTCGATATTTGGTCTGATTCAATTAATGTGATGCTAACATTCGAATTTTTACCACTACAATGCTGCTTAGCTAACATGGCTGCAGATATCCAACCGGCTGTGCCGCCACCAACAATAACTATGTTTTTTATCGCTTTATTCATTCATAATTCCTTCAGAGTATAATCGCCCGACACTCACTCATTTATTAACGCCACAATTCTTATCTAATAATTTATTTAAGTTGTCCTGCTAACCATTTTTTTATCCCTTTTTTAGTTTGCTCATCTAGGGGTTCTAGAATCCCTCTAATTTCTTTAGGGATATGTTCATACTTCTCGTGCTGATCTGAGAAGATGAAATAATCAAAGAGTGCTTTCCAAGTATTTTTTTGTACTAAAGGTAAATCGCGAATAGAAAGCATAGCCATTAATATGGTATCCGCAGGAACAGGTTTAGTTGTGCCATTAATAGAACCACCTTCCCAATAATTGACTAATACGTTGACGCCTCCTTTAGCACGAACATGGTGCCACCAAAGGATCGGAATATAGATAGCGTCACCCGGTTCAAGTTCGGCAACAAGTGCATTATCAAGTGCTTGATGAAATTTTGGATACTTCTCAAAATCAGGTTCATTAAAATCAACTAAACTCAACTGAGCGCCTGCAGGCGTAAAATCCATGGGGCCTACATAAAGGTTTTTGATTTGCTCTGGAGGAAACAAGGTAAAGGTACGCTTACCGCTAACAACACAGGCAATATTTTCAGAATCATCATAATGAGCAGATACAACTGAATCGTTTCCAATCCAAATTCTTGGAGGGACACTTTTATCAAAAAATTGAAAAGGATTATTCTTTTCAAACTCAGGGAAATAATCAGCTACTGGCGCACTTTGCAAGGCAAGGGTGTCCGCTGTGTTATCTTTACTGTTAGCTAATACATCACGGAAAAAAACATCTAATGGACCAACTTCTCTTTTGAAATTAAAATCAGTCATTTCTTTGTTATAAAAGAATCGTCCTTTTTCTTCTGGTGGTATACGCGCAAACTGGATGTCACCACCTATATATAAATCAGAAAAATATTGATATAAGCCTTCAACACTATGTTTAGCCTGTTTTACAGCAGGCCAATCATTTACAAGTCCTTTTAAAATTGCAGGTTGATGTAAAGGGAAAATTTCCTCTTTAAATAACTCAGGGGTTACATTATGCCAACAAGTAATTCCTTTTAGGGCTCTTTTATACATAACTACACTCTTACTCAGGGGAAAAATTAGACTTTAGCTGTAATAAACGATTAAATTGCCCTAATGATGCTAAATGAGCATAGATAGCAGCAAAATATTTACGCTTATAAAGTGTTAATACTAAATCATCAGAAAGCTCATTTAATGCCTCTTCATCTACCTTATAAAGCCCGTTCAGCTGTTTATCTCCTTCTTCACCAAGCTTGAGTGTAACTTCTGCTGGTTGTAATAAATCGTGCTCAACTAAGAAGGCAATAAAAATATCTGTCGCTGCATCTTTCGCCAATATATCGGTAAGCAGTTTTGTAACTTGCTCAGTTGCTCCTGAAGGTTTGCCAGTTTCATCAAAGATTTGTACGCCTTCTTTTTCATTCAAAAGCGCACTGTTCTCATCAATACATAAGATCATTTCACTTTCATCTACTACTTTTCCACCTGCAGCAAAAGGATAACGCCTAATATTTACGGGAATATAATTACTGTGAACTTTATTATTAGCAAAAACTAGATTTTCACCTGCATCTAACCCCAACAAACCAACACTTTTAAACTTTCCTGTTTCTTGTTGTTTAACAAAAACAATAGGGAAATTTGTTGACGCCGGTATAAACTCAGAAGCGAGTAAAGGTGTCATATTTTGATTGCTAACGTGTGAATAGTTGCGGTCAACATTTATACGTAAGTTTTTATGTTTAACGGAGTCTAATGGAATCATATTTATTGTTGTCATCGTTAAGTCCTCTTAAAGTTCTGTTGTGCCAATGGCACAAAAAATACGTTATATTTTGCTTATACCGTATTGTTTAATTTTATTTATAATGTCTCGATGCGACTGTAAGCTTTTTTGCGCTTGCAATGCATGCTGTTGAATTCTTTTAACTTCTTTATTCGCTTGTTCAATATGTGGATAACGTTCGCTTATTTGGCTTAGATCGGTCATAAAATCCATACCATAAAGTACATACTGATAATTCTCTAATTGAAATACTTCATATTTACTTGAAAAGTCTGATTGGGTCGGTAAGTTAAATCGCCAATAGTCTAGCTTTTCCAGCAAGCTGTCTGATGCTGTTGATGGGTCAACATTGTCTAACCAAAAATCGTTATCTTTTCGTTTACTTAAAAAATAATGTAATTTAATAAAGTCGATAACTTTATCCCATGCTGTTCGACTAATATCGTTAAATGACCTTTCAGCATAGACCATTCCATGAGTAGTTGTAGGAAGCTTTTCCGCTAATAATTTAGCTGTTGCTTCGATAATAAGTAAGGCTGTTGCTTCTAAAGGCTCGACAAAACCAGCAGAAAGACCAATGGCTACACAGTTTTTATGCCAAAACTTTTCTCTATATCCAACTTCCATCGGTATACGTCGGGCTGATAAATCAACAGATTCATCACCTACATAACGCCTTAAAATTTCTTCTGCTCTTTCATGAGATGTGTGATTTGAAGAATAAACATAACCAACACCTCTTCTTTTGGATAGCCCTATATCCCATGACCAACCAGCTTCATGAGCTGTTGATATTGTATAAGGTGGAATTTCTTTATCTTCATCTGCATACGGAACTTGCATGGCAATCGCATTATCAACAAGTAACTGATTAGCCTTGCTGACAAAACCAACCTTTAACGCTTGCCCCATAAGTCGGCTAGAAAACCCTGAACAATCAACAAAAAAATCTGCTGATACCGTTTGGCCATCTGTTGCATGTAGTTTTTCGATGCTGCCATCCGGGAATAACACTACATCTGCTACCGTGAGCATTCGATGATTAATGCCTAGATTTTGGCAACCATGCTTAGCTAAAAACTTTGAGAATTTACCTGCATCTAAATGGTATGCATATTCTAATGTACCTGAAAATTCTTTATCCGTTATGCGCTTAGGGCTTAAATGTAAATCACAAATTTTTTCTTGAAAACTAACATGGCTCGCAAAGTTGTCATTCCCTTTATTTAATAACCAATAAGGCGTGAGATCAAAACCGGGCGTATGAGGATAATTGAATAGATGGTGGTAACTATGATGATGTCCTGCTTGTGGTGCATGTAACCAATCTACAAACTTAATAGATTGCTTAAACGTAACATCACATTCTTGAATAAATTCTGTTTCATTTACCCCAATCATTCTTAATGTCTGACGCATAGTGGGGACTGTACCCTCACCAACACCTACAGGAGGTATATCTGGAGATTCGATAAGAGTGATGGTTGTTGTAACATCATTCACATTATTTAATTGTTTCGCAAGTATACACGCCGTTAACCAACCCGCGGTACCGCCTCCTACTATCGCAATATTTTTTATCAGTGAATTCATGTAACTCTCAGAATCAAATTAAAAAGTTAATATGGAATATTTATGAGATGTTGACAAGAAAAAAAAAGCCGAGCCTAAGCTCGACTTTCCTTGTCATGTATATGTTAACTCAATAATTAGAAGTTAATACGTACACCGGCAACAAAGCGACGACCGTTTGAATAAAGTGATACTAAACGTGCTTTATCAACATTATATTCAAAAATCTCTTCATCACCAAGATTCACAGCTTCTACCGTAAATGTAACTGTTTCACTAAAGTTCCAGTTTGCACTTGCATCCCACTGACCAAAGTCATCGTTATACACTTCAATACCTGAGAAGTTAATTCCTTTGTACCATTCACTACGATAGTTATACATGATGCGAGCACCAAACGTATCATTTTCATAGTATGCAGTAAGGTTCAATGAATTCTCAGAGGTACCTTCAATTAAACCAGAACCAAGATTAGCTTCGTCACGTTCTTGGTCTGCGTCAGCATCTGTATAAGTATAGTTAACACTTGCTCCATAGCCACCAAAGTCATGTTGAAGACTTAATTCAAAACCACTTAACATTCCACCGTCACCATTACCTGGCTGGGTAAAATCAACGTCTACAAATTGATTTTCTCTTTCGTAGAATCTAGGTTGTGTATCGATAGTGCTGGTACGTAATGTATCAAGATCTTTCATGAAGTAGGCTGCAGAAAATAATGATGCATCTGCATAGTAATATTCATAAGAGATATCCAACTGGTTTGCGATAGTCGGTCTTAATTGTGGGTTACCACGAGTACCTGTATTTTGAGCTGTCGTTGATAATGCCCCCATAGATTCATTACCTGAAATATCCTGCCAGTTTTGACGAGACATAACACGTGCAGCACCAAAGCGTAAGATTTGATCATCAGCAAGGTCAATAGCAATGTTAAAGCTAGGTAATACTTCTGAATAATCATTCTCTTGGCTAACCCACTCTAAAGAGCTTGGGTTCAACCACTCACCATTAATAGTTTTTAAACCTGATGAATCATTTGAATATTCATAGCCTGAAGATGTTTGATCAGTAGACACATAACGAACACCTACATTACCGCGGAAACCATCGCCAGAAAAGTCACCTTGAACATATAATGAAAGAATATCTTCTTCTACATTCCAAATTTCGCCTAAGCCATCATGAACTGCATATCTAGCATTGTCGCCAAAAGCCAACTCTTCCATTACAGAACGATTTTGTGCGACTTGATTACCAATGTTACCGCCAGCTGCAGTGTCAACATTTACACTACCTAATGCATCTAAACCACAATCAGCCATTGTTGGACAATCAGCGAAAATAGTCCACATAGTGCCATTCCAATCTGCATTTGGATCAACGTCTTTTGATGCATGCCAACTAAATACGTGACGACCTTGCGAACGTTCAGCACTTCTTGATTTAACACCAACTTTAATTTCTGTGAATGCGCCAAGATCAACCGGAAGTTCAAGGTCTAACTGTGCCCATGTTTCTTTATCTTCAGCAGGCTTAGCACCACCCCAAATCCAACCGGCAGCGAATTCTGAACCATCAGAAGGGTCAACACCAAAGTTTACTGTTGGCTTACCTGTTAGGTCATATTCGTAACCCGCTTCTACTGCACTGTATTCCCAAGATGTTTCACGTAACGTTCCGCCTTCACCTTTTGTAGTACCTACTTCAAAATTAACAGTGAAGTTATCTGCTTCATAGTCAACATCTAAATGGTATTGCTCTGTTTCAGTTTTTGAAATACGGTTAATCATGTTGTAAGACGCTTGTCCTACAGGATCTGATGTCGCTAAAATAGCGCCATCTTTTATTTTAGTAGCATTTGCAATAGCTGTAGCTCTATTCCTTGCAGGGAAGTTAAGCAAGTTAGCATTTTGGTTGTTTACATCCATCTCTGATTGAAGAGCATTGAACGTAACTAACAATTCATCTGTTGGAGCATACTGTAATGTAGCAAAAACAGTTGAACGTTCACGATCTTGAAGGAAGCGTGGAGCACCTAAGTTACCAGGAACGATATAATCATCATCCTCTGATGTTTGCCAGCCTAGAACTTCAAAACCTTGACGTTCAACTGAACGATTTTGTTGTACTGCTGAAACCATAAAACCGAAATTTTCGTCTTCATTTTTCCAAGAATACATAGCAGCTGCTAGTGGATCAGTTTCTTCAGATTGGTCCGAATATTGTGCTTCTAATGAAATGCTAACACTGTTTGCATCCATATCTAATGGACGTCGTGTGTTTAAAACAACAGTACCACCTATTGAGCCTTCATCCATTGACGCTGTGGCTGATTTGTGAACTTCTAATCCGCTCACAATTACAGATGGCAACATCGTGTAGTTAAAGCTTCGGTTAGCTTCATCAAGAATGAACCAATCGGCAGAGCCCACTGTTTGACCGTTTAATAATGTACGGTTATATTTTGGACCAGCACCACGGATTGAGATTTTTTCACCTTCACCAAACTCACGACTAACGGCAACACCCGTAATACGTGATAATGATTCAGCAACGTTTTTGTCTGGAAATTTGCCGATATCTTCTGCTGTTATAACATCTACAACGCTATCTGCGAATCGCTTGGCATTGATGTTTTCTTTCAAAGAGCCACGAATACCAGTAACTTGAATACGTTCTACTTCTTTATCGCTAGCTTTATTTTCTTCAGCAGCCATTGCGAATGGTGCAGCACCACCAGCTAGCACTAAAGCGATTGAACTCGCTAACATACCTTTTTTAAATGTTTTAGTTGACATCGACTTTCCCTTACACACGTTTTTATAAATATAATTAGTTATTTTTTAATAACCTCATTTAAGACAGCGCTGTCTTTTTTCTTTATGACAGCGTTGTCATGAACTAAGCAAAACATTACACAATAAATGACCATCTGGCTACAGTTGATTACAACTTAATAAGGATCTTTATTACAACGAACTGTAAACAAAAGAGTTTTATTTTTATTTTTTCCTTAAATAAAAGCCATTTTTTGCATATTTAACTGAAAAACATTCAACTTTTTTGCAGCTTTATACATAAAAATAAGTTTTTGATGAATAAATAAATATTTTTATGAATGGTTAAGATATATACCATATTAGTAGACGATAAAGATTAAGAGGATCTTTTAAGATATTTTATGATCATTGAAGATTTTTCATTGGCCAAAAATAAAAAAGCGCTAACATTGCATTAGCGCTTTATAACGATCAATTCAGTAAAACTGAACTATTTAGACGCGTTGTAGTAATTCATTAAGTTTAATGTAGAACAATCGTGATTAGCTGATATTTCGCCACTCTCGAGTTCTTTATGGATATTTTCAGCTAAGCCCTTCCCTAGTTCAACGCCCCACTGATCAAACGAACAAATTTGCAAAATTATTCCTTGAACAAATATTTTATGTTCATAAAGTGCGATTAAGTTACCTAACGTTTTGGGATCTATTCGTTTTAATAAAATAGTATTGGTTGGGCGATTTCCTTTATGTACTTTATGAGGAGCAACTTGATCAATATAATCAGCTGTCCGTCCTTTCGCTTTTAAATCACTACGTACTTGTTCTTCATTAACACCCGTCATTAACGCTTGTGTCTGTGCAAAAAAGTTAGACATCAATGTTTCATGATGGCCTTTTACCGGCGTTACACTGGCAACAGAGCCGATAAAATCAGCAGGAACAACGTTATTACTTTGATGCAAGTACTGATAAAAAGCATGCTGCCCATTAATACCCAACTCACCCCATATCGATGGAACGGTAGCATAGTCAACTTCATCACCATTCCACGATACAGATTTACCATTACTTTCCATTTCAGCTTGCTGTAAATAAGCAGAGAGCATATGTAAAGTTTGATCATAAGGAAGTATGGCTTGTGATCTTGCACCAAGGAAAGTCGTATTCCAGACACTGAGCAATGCCATTATGGCTGGCATGTTTTGATCTAAAGGAGCATTTTGAAAATGCTCATCCATTTCGTTCGCGCCATCAAGCAATTCTATAAATTTATCAAAACCTAAATCTAGTGCGATAGCTAGACCAATAGCAGACCATAATGAAAAGCGGCCCCCTACCCAATCCCACATACCAAAGACATTTTCTTCTTTAATACCAAAACTCATCGCGTTTTCTTTGTTGGCCGTTACGGCAACAAAGTGCTTACCCACTGCACTTTCATCAAACGACGACGCAGTTAACCAATTGATGGCTGTTCTAGCATTAGTCATGGTTTCTGTGGTGGTAAAAGTTTTACTTGAAACAATAAATAAAACTTTTCCAGGTTCAAGGGGACGAAGTGTCTCTACAATTTGCGCGCCATCCACATTAGAAACATAATGCACATTAACACTATGATCACTGTAATGTTTTAGTGCTTCAGTCACCATTTGTGGGCCAAGATTAGACCCACCTACACCAATATTAACGATATCAGTAATACGCTTACCTGAGTAACCTAGCCACTTACCTTCACGAACGCGATTAACAAACTCTTCCATCTTTTCTAGCTGGGCTTTTACGCCTACAGTGATATTTTCACCATCAACAATTAAAGGTTCATTACTCTTTCGGCGTAAAGCAGTATGTAAAACAGCACGGTCTTCTGTTTTATTAATTTTTGCGCCAATGAACATTTTTTCGCGCCATTCTAGTACTTTACTTTCATTTGCTAGCTCGAAAAGTGTATTCATAGTCTCGCTATCAATAAGGTTTTTTGAGTAATCTAACAATAACTTAGGTAGCTCTATAGAAAACTTGTCAAAGCGGTCACTGTCTTGTGCAAACAGATCATTCATGTGCTGAGATTTTTTCTGTTGGGCAAGCTGTGTCAGCTTTTTCCAACTATTTAGTTCTTGTCGACTTGACATAAGTATTCCTATAGTGCATTAATTTAACTCTTTGATGAGTTACCATATTTGAAAATGACAGCGCTGTCAATTTCATTCTGTTAATATTTAATCGTCTAGATTAGCACAAAGGTGCTGCAATTTATAAATAAGTAGTTGCCGAGGCGCTAAAGAAGCAATACCCTATGCCATTGTTGTCGGGTAATCCAACAAAAATAAAAGGAAAGGCTGTACTAATAGATGAAAGCTACTATTAACGATGTTGCTAAATTGGCGGGTGTATCAATAAAAACCGTTTCAAGAGTCATGAATAATGAGACCTCAGTTCGACAGCTAACACGTGAAAAAGTCATGGAGGCTGTCAACGAACTTCATTACCAGCCGAATTTAGCTGCGCGTAATTTAGCGGGTACAAAAGCCTACAGTATTGCTTTTATTTACGATAATCCCAATGCGTATTACGTGATTGATATGCAAAATGGTATTTTAGCTGCTTGTAAACAACAAGGGTTTGAACTTCTTATTCACCCCTGCCAAGCAAAGTCTGACCATGTACTTGAAGAAATTGGTGACATGGTGAGAAAATCACGTGTCGCGGGTTTAGTTCTTACGCCTCCTTTTTCAGAAATGCCTGAATTCGTACAAAAAATTATAGATTTAGATGTTGATGTCGTTCGTATAATGTCAGGGGATGTTGCCCCTGATGAACTAGCGCCGTGCGTTATGGTAAATGACCATGCGGCTTCGGTAAGCATTACCCAACATTTGATTGATTTAGGCCATAAAAATATTGGTTTTATTGGTGGTGAAGCAGCACATATGTCAACGGTTGAACGTTTACGGGGTTATAAACAAGCCTTAACTGACAATGGTATTTCTATTGATGAACGATTAATTATTGATGGAGAATACTCTTTTGAATCAGGTGTGCATGGTGCAAAACAATTAATGTCTGAAGATGTTCGCCCTACCGCTATTTTTTCATGTAACGATGAAATTGCCGCGGGTTCATTATTTGCAGCGCGTTTAATGGGCATTTCTATTCCAGAGCAACTTTCTATTGCGGGTTTCGAGAACTCTCCTTTCTCTCGTCAAACATGGCCTCGTTTAACAACGGCTAATCAGCCGAATCAAAAAATAGCGGAAGATGCGGCAAGTTTATTAATTGCAAAATCGCGTAAACAAACCGCCAATAACAGTGTTAATTATTACACTCCACAACTAATTGTTCGTGACTCTACGGGTAAGAATCACTAAAAATGATTTATAAAAACCAAAACTTTATCTGACCTTTAAATATATTCAGATAAAGTTTTAAACTTACAAACAATATGTAAGTCCACGTTTATCAAACATATCCATTGAATTATTTCTTTCTGAACGAATAAACGCTAACTTTCCCCTCTGAACCCGCAGCCAAAAACATCATTTTATTGCTAGCTATGGTGTAGAAGCCTTTATCATCTTTTTTACCGTGAGGGTTTGGTAAAACCTGCCAAGATTTTCCTGAATTGTGTGATATATCACTACTTGTTTTTCCTGTAGCAATACAAATTTTTTGTTGGCAACTCATCGCTGAACGTAAACCATGCTGCCCTGCATTAACTTCCTTCCATCTGTTATCGCTAAAGGTAGCGATATTTGGATAACTCGCTGGTCGTTGCTCATAATCTCCACCAACAACAAATAATTGCTGTTGGTCATTTAACGCTAAACCATAACCACCTGAGGTATGTGTTTCAGAAAACAAAGGTACTGAATGACGTATCCATGTTTCACCGAAATCATCACTACTATAAACGGACGCAGAAAAACCACCTGTTGTTAACCACGCCTTTCCATTTTTACCCACAATAAGTGTATTACCACTTGCAGCAAAGGCCGCTTCTTTTTCAACTATTTTGGGTATTTTATTGATGTTAATTCGACGCCAGGTTTTTCCACCATCACTGGTTTTTTTGATCACATAAAACCCATCAACAGGGTCACCCATTAACAAACCATTATTGCGATCCCAAAAAGCGATAGAGTCAAAAAAACCTTCTTTGTCTTTATTTTGATAAAGTAACTGCCAAGTATCTCCACCATCAGTTGTTTTATAAAGTACGGATTGCTCACCACTACCAACCCCCATAACAATCGCCGTTTGACTATCGAACAATGCAATGTCACGAAAGCCAGTTTTCAGTGGTATATCTACCGATTTATTCAGCCACGTTTTACCCGCATCTTGGCTAACAAAAACGGAGTTATTATTTCCGCTTACCCACAGTGAATCATTAATCATGGCGCTTCCACGTAAAGAAGGAGAGCTTGGTAGAACCGTATGTTGCCACGACGGTGAGTTATCCAAAGGAGTGCTACTTACGATAGAAAAAAAATAAGAAAAACTAAACTTAGCGATTTAATTGTCTTGTTTAACACATTACGAAATTTACACAGTGGAGCTGTTGAAAGAATCAAGCGCATGATGATGATATATAATATTTTAATGACGGTAACCCTACTATTAGACACTTTCAAATATTAAACAAGTGATAACCCTCAAATACTAGCCGTATAACAAAGCAATAAAATTCTTAGCCATGTCAGTTGTAAATAGAATAAATTTCAGCGATAGTAGCTAAATATAAACACTTGTTTTAATACTACCTTATTTAATAAATTATAGATTCTTATGATAGAAGTTGATGAAAAAGTACTTGCTGATATCCGTCGCGGATTTTCAGTTCCTGCGCAGCCAACGTTACTGCTAAAATTACAAAAAATAATGGCCGAAGATGAGCCAGATCTAAATATATTAGCCAACACTATTTCTCAAGATGTAGCTGTTGCCTCTACTATTTTGAAGACCATCAATTCACCGCTTTATGGCTTAGCACGTTCCATATCAGATATTCATAAATCTGTACGCTACATTGGTTTAAATGGCATAAATTCATTAGTCACCAATACTTTAATTAAAAGTAGTTTTGAACAAAAAGATTGTAGTATCGCTTTAGAAGACTTCTGGGATAACGCAACACACATTGCAAATACCTGTGTACATATTGGTAATTCATTAAAACAAGCGGTATCGAAAGACAAACTTTTCTCTCTCGGCTTATTCCATGACTGCGGCATTCCCGTCATGGCAATGAAATATAAAGATTACAATGACACCTATGAGTTAGCTTATAACACCCCAAGTAAAACCCTTCCGGTTATTGAAAGTGAAGCTTATGGTGTTAGCCATGCAACAATAGGTTATTACGTTGCATCATCTTGGCGGTTACCTAAGGATATTTGCCAATTAATACTCTCTCATCATGACCGCGAATTTCTCAACCTAAAGGGATCCCGTGTTCAAAAATTCTATTATGCGATCTTAAAATTGGCTGAAAACATCGTCCATAACCATAAGCACTTTCGTGACAGTGCTGATTGGCCTTATATACAAGATATGGTTTTTACTTTACTTGATATTGATGAAGATGATTATCAAGATTATATTGAAGATACTGAAGCGTTTCATAGACAAGAAGATTAGCGCTCACGTCTAATAAAACAGCTTGATTAACACTATTAATCCTACGCCAGTCTTATCGTGGGTGTTAATTGTGGACAATATAATTGAGACGTGATTTTCACAGTTCCCCTTCGAAAAAAACTAATAGTGCGTTAGACATAACGTCATTAATCAATCGTAATATTTCCGATTTTCCTACTTAACTTTAGCAATATGACATTTGTCATACCAACTCCTGACAAATCTCTCTTACGCTTAAATTTTATATTCGGCACACTTACTTCATTATCCAATTAGCCATAAAAGTCACTCATGAAATATATTATCAAATCAATCCTTCTTACTTTCGTACTTATACAAACAGCTTGTTCTGTATTTGTATATCAAACTGAATCACGTGAAGTAGAAAAATTTACAGCATTAAAAATATCGGGACTTGCTGAAGTTATTATCACTCAAGCTGACGAACAAAAACTGGTTGTGAAAGTATCCGGCATGCCAATAGAAGATGTCGTTACAATAGTAGAAAATGAAACGTTAATTATTACCACTAAAGGCTTTCATCGTGGTGAGTCAGTGCAGGTTTTTGTTCATTACGATCAACTTAATAACATAAGTACCTCAGGCTCTGCTGAATTAACCAGCACTAATACTCTGAACACCCAACATATGAACATTACGACAAATGGAGCCGGAGACATTAAAGACTTAACGATCAAGGCTGACACTTTAAAAGTGAGTATTAACGATTCAGGTAACGCCTACTTAGACGTAGAAGTAAACGATATAGAAATTGAAATGAATGATGCGGGGGATTTAAGTATTCAAGGCGTTACCAAGCGGCAGAATATCCTATCAAATGCTTCACGAGGTACTTTATCTAACGGTAACTTAGTTTATTCAGAATAATGCCACCCTGCTTTTAAGTTACCCAATTAACCGTCAAAAGAGAGTATTATCATGAAAAAATTCTTTATCTACTTCACCCTATTAATAATTTTGGTCACAGCCACTTTTATGATTTCATATCAGAATGATTTGTATGTGTGGGAAAAACCGCAACAAAATATGTGGATTACTAATGGACAGTTGTTTGATGGCACCAGTGAACAAGCGACAAAAAACCCCGGTATATTAGTTGAAAACGGAAAAATATCTTGCATGGGAGGAAGCTGTAAAATACCCGCAGATATTATTCTAGTTGATGCTACAGGCAAAGGTATTGTCCCTGGTTTGATTGATCTACATGGACATTTTTTAAGTGGTAAAGCAAGGGATATTGAACAAAGTCTACCTGCAATGATCTGGGATCAACTCCGTTTTCTACCCAGTGTTCGTCGAGAGCTTATTGCCGCAGGAATTACCAGTTACCGTTCTCTTGGCGATGTTATGCCAGCCATTTTTACACTTAAGCAAGAGCTTAATGAACAAAACATTGCAGGCCCAAGACTATTCGTCTCTGGGCCAATATTTACCATCAAAGGCGGGCACCCAACTCAGAAAAAAGGGATTCCAAACTGGGTGCTTGAAAGTATGACCATACAGTCCGATGATCCTACTTATGTGAAACAACAAATTGCTATTCTAGCAAAACAGGGAATAGATGGCGTAAAGGTTGTTTATCAAAGCCATACTAATAAAGAAGGCATCGTTACCATGCCGCGTATTTCCAATAAAACGTTGCAAACTATAACCAGTGAAGCGCGTAAACATGGGCTTTGGATCGCAGTACATACAGGTACACCTGAAGAAACTGATGAAGCTATTTCAGCTGGCATTACTACTATTGAACATGGCATACGTCATGGAAATATTATCGAAGCAGAAACGATGCAAAACATTATAGATAATAATATTGTTTACGTACCCACATTGGGCAGAGAGCCACAGGGGCATTTGAATATTGCAGCATTAAATCAGTCAGGTGTGATGTTTGGAGTCGGTACTGATTCACCTGTCGAAATGAAAAATGGTAATAGCTATCGTAATGAGTTATCTCGCATGGTTAGCGCTGGCCTTTCTGATGTTGAAGCACTAATTGCTGCAACACGAAATGGTGCCATAGCTTTGGGGAAATCAAAGGAACTAGGCACTATTGAAGTAGGTAAATTCGCAGACATATTGGTAATTGATGGGCAACCTTGGCAAGACATTAATCAACTTAAAAATGTTGAAATGGTTATTTTATCTGGCCGTATAGCAATAGATAAGTTAACAGTTCATTAAATTTAAAAGCAAATATAAAACTTCTGCAAAATTAGCTGTACGTTAACAGCCTTTTTGCAGATGATATACTGCGTACTTGTAACCGAAAAATATCGCGTCAGGAGTCAAATGAGTTTATTACTTAAAATACATTATTTCCTACTTCCACAAGATGAAGATATTGGTTATGCCGTATATAGCAATTTACTCTTCTTGAGTTTATTTTTTGGTAACTTGTATTTTAGACCAGTACACGGCATTGATATGGTAATCACCATTGCCGGACTTATGACCTTTTTAGTTATTTATTTTCGAGCATTTTCAGCTCAAAAAAGTGATTTGATTTATTATATCGCTGCAATGTGTTTAATCGGCGTTGGGTTGTCAGAAATTAATATAGGGGCAAATGTTTTTTTCATTTATGCCGCGGCATTTAGTGGTGAACTTTATAATAAGAAGAAGGCGTTTATAACGCTTTTATCAGTATTAGGTTTTATCATTTTTTATTCAGTAATAACCGATAAATCAAGTTACTTTTGGTTGCCCGCAATATTCATGTCAATTACCTTAGGCTTGTTAAATATCAATCGTACTGAGGTTTTTAAAAAAAATAATGCATTAAAACAATCACAACAAGAAACTAAACACTTAGCGAAAATAGCTGAACGTGAACGCATTAGTCGAGACTTGCATGATTTACTGGGGCATAGTTTGTCTGTAATAACTTTAAAGTCTGAACTCGCAGGAAAAATGATTGATAAAGGCGTATCACCAGAAAAAATAAAGACAGAAATTAAAGCGGTGGAAGAATTATCACGTAAAACGTTAGCGCAAGTTAGAGATGCTGTAAAAGGTTATAACATCGCTACGATCCAGGGAGAACTACTTCAAGTAAGAGTTGCCACTAAAGCGGCTAAAATAGAATTAATCGCAAATATTGAGTTGGAGTTATTATCAACAGATATTGAATCAGAATTAGCATTAATTATCCGTGAAGCCATCACTAATGTCATTCGTCATGCTGAAACTGAAAAAGTATGGATAGACTTAAAACAAGTGGCCAATCACTTGACCTTGACCATCAGTGACCAAGGACAAATAACAGCGATAAAAGAGCAATCTGGTATGCAAAATATGCGCACCCGTATTAATCAATTGGGTGGTGAAATGAATGTATTAAGCGCTCCGAATACACAACTCAAATTTACGCTAAACATTCCCGAAAAAAGTCAAACTAAAGCAGTAATATCAACCATGAGCACAGTAACTAATGGATAAAAAAATGATTAGAATACTCATTGCAGAAGATCAATCTATGGTACTCGGTGCTTTATCTGCTTTATTGGATATGGAAGATGACTTTGAAGTCGTCGAAAAAGCGAAAAATGGCAAAGATGCGCTAGCAAAATCGAAGCAGCAACCCATTGACATAATTATGACCGACATCGAAATGCCGTTTATGACAGGCATAGAATTAGCGCAAGAATTGCAGAAAACCGACCACCCTGCCAAAGTCATGATTTTAACGACATTTGCTCGTGGTGGTTATCTTCGCCGTGCGATGGCTGCAGGCGTAAAGGGCTATTTACTCAAAGATGCTCCATCAGATTCTCTAGCTGATGCCATTAGAAAAATTCATGGGGGTAAAGTTATTGTTGCGCCGGAGTTAGTAACAGAAGCTTGGGCTGTAGAAGATCCTTTGGGCGACAATGAACGTAAAATATTACGCTTTTCATTAGAAGGTCACTCTACAAAAGAGATCGCTGAATTAATCAGTTTATCTGCAGGTACTGTGCGTAATTATCTTTCTGAAGTGACGTCAAAATTAGGAGCTAAAAATAGAATTGAAGCCGCTCGTATTGCCAAACAAAAAGGTTGGTTATGATTTATCTAAATAATCATTATTATTTGTAAATATCAATCTACCTACGATTTCACTAAAACTATATAAGACCTTGATTCAACGCTATTAATACTGCTCTAGTTCGATCTCGAGTATTTAGTTTAGACAATATATTTGAAACATGATTTTTCACCGTACCTTCTGCAAGAAAAATAGTATTAGCTATTTCTTTGTTCGAAAAACCGCCTGCAAGTAATTTGAGTATTTGGCGTTCTTTTTCAGTTAAATCTTCAATAACAGGTACATCAGTTAATCCCTTATTGAGTTGTTTCATGACGACAGGTTCTGCAACAAAACCGCCATCTGCTAACGTTTTTACCGCATTGACTAACTTATCTAAAGATACATCTTTGAGCAAAAAACCATTGGCGCCAGCTTGCAGGCTTTGCATAAACAGCTCACTGTCATCGAAAGTTGTCAGCATTAAAATAGGTAACGTACTGCCTTGGCTTCTTAATATTTTTACTAATTCAATACCATTCACTTTTGGCATTCTAATATCGAGTAGCAACACATCTGGAATCGCCTCGCTAGCTAGCATTTGCTGAGCATGCTCTCCATTCTCCGCTTGCCAAAGAATGCTAATATCATCACTTAATGACAATAAACCCGCAATGCCTTGCCGAACTAACTGTTGGTCATCAACCAAAGCTACATTAATCATAACAATCCTCTACGTGTATTTTTAAGGTACAGCCATTTTCATTAGTCATAAGTTCAACTTCGCCAGTAAAATCGATTAACCTTTCTTTCATTCCAGCTAAACCGCTACCAAAACTTGTATTCGAATTTGCTTTATTGGCTGAGCCATTATCTGCTAATTCAATCATTAGATTGTTGTCAGTTTTTTCACTCTTAAAGGTAAATGAATTAGCTTTTCCGTGGCGAAGTGCATTACTAACTCCTTCTTGCAAACAAAACATTAACTGCTGTTTAAGTTGCAGAGAATTAATATCCGCAGATGAAATTACCTTTAACTGGCAATTTGGCAACTGATTAATAAGGCTTTCTAGCGACGAAACCAGATCAAACTGTTCTTGATCCCGCATTTCTTTTACTACTTGCCTAACGTCTGTTAATAATGTTTTGGCGAGTTGTAAATTATCTTCCAATAAAGGCTTGAACTCTTCAGACACTTTATGTTTGGCGACTTCTAAATTCAAAGACAACGCCGTAAGTTGGTGCCCAATGACATCATGTAAATCACGTGATATACGCAATCGCTCTTGCTTTTGGGAAGTGGTTTTAAGCATAAAACGTGTTGCCAATAACTCCTGATTAATTGCAGCCAATTCTTTCTTTGCCTTCTCTTCACGTCGAACCGTTTCAATGGCAGAAAAACCAAAAACTTGTAGCATGAAATAAATAATAATTTGGAAAAAAGAAGATATAAAATTTCCGTCATAAGCAATACAAAAATGAGCAAACGAAACCAAAAACATAAGCAATAATGCTTGTTTTCGTGTGAACATTGAAGGTAATTGTGTCGCAATAAGTACTAACAAAATCGCAGCGACATTATATCTGTCATATGAAATTAGAAATAAAACAGTGACTATTTCCAAGCCCAACAAGGTTTTCTTTAGTATTGATTCAGGATTTTTTTCAGAAAAAACGATACATCCGAATGAAAGGTAAAAAACAATAAAAGCTGATAGTTTTATAAAAAATTCACTACCAAAGTTAAGGTTGATTAAAGACAAATAACAAATAACTGACCAAGTAAGAAAGCCTGAAAAATGCAATAACCCGTCTTTTCGTAAACCTTCAGGAAACGATGACATAGACATAAATGAATACCTAAATAAGAAAACTGCATACTAAATTTTTAGTATGTACATTTAATAATAAATCATAATCATTTGATTTTAAAATAAATCAATCTCAATTGCTGTACTTTCTTTTACAGAAAACTTAGCTTCTGTATATTCTGGAGCACCGAACATCCCGACATTATTACTAAAACCATAACCTTCTTTAGGGATCCCCATCATATTGAAATCCATTTTGTTATTGTCGTTCTCGTCTTGATACATTTTTATCGCATATTCGCCATCAGGTAAGTTCTCAAATACCGCAGTTTCTTTACCATTTAATGCTGCAACTTTTGTGTGAAAGCTTGCTTTGCCACTTTTATAATCTTCTTCAGATTTATATAAAGCGATCATAAGGTGACCTTTACCTTTTTCCACATCACTAACGTTCACTGTTAAATTTGCGGCTACAGCATGCTGGCTCAATAATATAATCATAGACAATGAACTTACCGCGGCAAGCACTAAACCAGTTGCTGAAAAAGATATTAATTTTTTGAAAATCATAATGATTCCTTTATGTATGTAAGTTAATTTTTATTGAAATAAGGTTGTTTGTTAATTCATGCTTCTCGTTAATTCATAGTTAGTTTAAAGCTGAAGTGTTTCTTTAACATGTGCCAGAAGTCATAACTTTCAATGCGCTGAACCATGACTTTTGGCACATCAATTTTTTAGAGCTTGTTGTATGACGCTTGTTGATTATGTTGATGAACTAAAAAACGTTGAAATAGTGCGAGAAAAATAATGGGTGTAACCGCTGAAAGCGTAATATCCCCTTTAAAAATTAAAGAGAAAATAAGCGATATCAAAACAGCAACAAATAAATAAGATGATTTTTTATTGATACTAATGCGTTCCCCCACTTCTTTAACAAACTTTTTATCGATACCCACAAAACTATTTTTTGACCATGTCATGGTAATAATCCCGACAATTATCATCACGATAAAAATAGCCGTTTCCTGCAAGTTGTTATAAAACTCTAAATACCACCATTGTTGAAAAAGTGATGCTAGCCCACCTAAAATTAAATAAATATTGGCTGAGAGAATTAATCGACTCATGATTATTTTCAGTTTGAAAATTAGTAATAATTGAAAAACGCCAACCAAAGCTGACACTTGAAAAGCCAGTAACCAAGTTTGATTTGACGTTTCTGGTTGCCAAAACCCAATCATTGAGAATAACGAAAGTGGTAAAAACTGAAACAATGGAGCTATCTTATGTAACATGCGAGTTGCCTTGTTTTGTCTATGAATGATTGACTATTTACTTGGCAAAAATAATAACGTTAATGCGCATAAAAAAAAGGTGCCAAAAGTCATGTCTTAAATTAAGAACAATAACTTTTGGGATAGCAGACATGGGATAAAAGCTGATTTATGTATAACTAATCTCGTAAAGCTTCTGTAACAGGTAAACGCATTGCTTTTATTGCAGGTAATAATCCCCCCAATAAACCGATAAATAAAGCTAACGACATGGTTTTGATGATCAATAATAAAGTGATATCAAAATTGAACATCATTTGACTTAAGTTACTGGCGTTTTGTGTTGCAGCAGTCCAGCCATCGAAAGCAAAATATAAAGGTAATATACCGAATACCCCGCCAACAAAAGCAATTAACAGCGCTTCACATAGAATCGAGGTTGAAATCGCGAACGGACTAAAACCTATCGCCTTATGTGTTGCTATTTCCTTGGAGCGACTCGCTATAGCGGCATACATAGTATTAAGTGCTGCAACCATTGCGCCTAACGCCATAACAATTGCAATTGGAAAACCTAACCAACGAATAAGACGCGTTAAACTGCTGGCTTGGTCTGCAAAAAATTTCTTTTCTGTTTGCACGCGAATATTCAAACGAGGATCTTCCTGCCACTCTTTTTCTAATAAGGGTAAATCGTTAATATCTTTTAACGCTAAACGTATAGATTGAATCGTATTACCGCGGCGATAATCACTTTGTACCATACCAATATCTGCCCACAACTCAGATTCAAAAACACTATTGCCATCTGAAAATATACCGCTAATTTCCCATTGTGCTCCGCCTAAAGTAATAACCTTTCCAACCGTTAACTTGGGCATTTTTCTTGCGATCGCTTGGCCAATAATGAGTTGACGCACTCCCGTTTGGAACATTGTCCCTTCGACTAAACGAAAGTTAGGACGAAATTTTTGAGTCGAATCACTAATCCCTCGCAATGCTAGACTTGCCGTTGTTTTGTCTTGTTTTATTTCACCTTCATTAGCAATATACGCGACCTCAGCATTGACAAACATCTCGGCTGAAACTTGCGCTACTCCGTCATTGTTTTTGATGATTTTTTGATGATTCGCCAATATATTCACTTCAACAGGAAACATGACACTCTGTAATTCTGATGTTGCTCCTGCTCGCATAACCAGTACTGTATTATCTAACCCTGTGCGCTGCAGCGTTTTCATCATCCCTTCTGTCATCGCTAGTACACTTAAAATAACAGCAGCAACACAGGCAATACTTAATATGCTGACCATTGAAGCAACAATACGCTGTGGGAAACTTTTAAAATTAATAACCGTTAACGCTTTAGCCTGTTTCATATTCGTTACCAATGAATGACCGTTCTTTAATGAAGTATTCATGCTTGTCCTCCTAAAGTTTTGCTAATAACAAGTCGTTTTATCGCTAGTGCAGGAAATGCACTGCAGAACGCAGCGGCAATATTAACTAAGGCGAATACCGTTAAATAATGGCTTGGCGAAATCGATATACCAGGAAGAAAGTCATTAAAGTTTTGACCTATCGCGGTAATTAACAAATAGGCAAGTAGGCTGCCAGCAAAGGCTCCTAAGCCGAGCAATAATAACGATTCAAGATAAATCCCTTGAATTAAACTAAGCGATGAAAAACCTAACGCCTTCATCATTGCGCTCTCATTATTTCGCTCACGAATGGTTTGAATCATGGTATTGCAAACAATAAGCAATAAGGTAAAGAATACGGCGACCACAACAAGGTTAATTACCATCGCCATATCTACAAACTGCTGCGCTCGTTCTTTGATAAAAACCTGTTCTGTTGTCGAACGTGTTGGGCTATTGGTATGAATAAATAACTTATCGATAGCAACAATGACATCATCAACATTAGCCTTGTCTGAAATTTCAGTAGATAACCAGCTCATTGAATTTCGAGCATAAGCACGACCTTTGTCAAAATAGGCATGCTGGAAAAAAACCTTATTATTTGTGCCTGAGTGATCAGTCGTTTGATAAATAGCAGAAACAGTAAACGACCAATTAAATGAACCGCTTTTGTTCATCCATATAGAAGAACTCAATGGCACTTTATCGCCAATTTTCCAGCCATATTTATCGGCAAGTGATTGACCAATAACAATGCCTGTTCGTGTGTTTTTCCACTGTATTAATTGCTCAGTCGGTATGTAATATTCATCGAACAAGTCGAAGTAAGTTTCATGGTCAACCGCAGTTACCGGTAGTTGGTTTTTTTCATTTTGATAAAAACCGCCAAACCAAGAAGCATAACTGACTTGCTTTACGCCCGGCAAAGCCGCTATTTTTTGTTTGTAGTTAATAGGCAGTGATTGTGTAAGCGATATTTTATGGCTCGTCATTAACCGATATTGATTACTATTACTCACATTAGCAGTAAGCGCATGATTTACAACGGACAATGTCGTAAACAAAAAAAATGCCACCATGACTGATATACAAGTTAACCAAAAGCGCATTTTTTTACGAAAGCTATTACGCCAAACTAATATCAACATATTCATATACCTTCACCCACCTCAATACTCTTTGGTTCAAAAATATAGGATTCTAAGTTAATTACTCTACTGGCATAGTCGGCCGCTTTTTTATCATGGGTTACCATCACTATGGTTTTCCCAAAATTCCGATTTAGTTGAGTAAGCAAAACCAGAATTTCATCCGCTGTTTTTCTGTCTAAGTTTCCTGTGGGTTCATCACATAATAATATATGAGGGTCGCTAACAATTGCCCTCGCAATAGCAACTCGCTGCTCTTGTCCACCAGACAATTCTTTAGGATAATGATTCGCACGTTCACTCATACCTACTAACTCTAGTGCGTAACTTGCATGCTCTTGGCGTTGCTTTTTATTTAACGGGGTCAACGCTAACGGTAATTCAACATTACCTTGCGCACTTAATACGGGCAATAAATGGTGTGACTGAAAAACAAAGCCAATATTTTCAGCTCGCCATTGTGTTAACTGTGCCTGCTTTAGGTTATCAATGCGCTGTGTTCCAATAATCACCTCACCTTGAGTTGGTTGGTCAAGGCCACCCATTAAATGTAATAAAGTACTTTTTCCTAAGCCCGATGGCCCCATTAAAGCAACAAACTCTCCAGATTCAATAGTCAAATTAAAGTTGTCGTGAACTACTACAGTGTTAGTACCTTTTTGGTAACTTTTATTAATATTCTTTAACGTGATGTTATGATTATTTTTCATCATTATTTCCTAAAATCTGTGAGTGTTTTAATTAAAGTGCTACTAAATCAGCTGCTTCTTTTGAGCCTCCAAGTGACTCATTAGGAGAGTAATCATTGGTTTTCATAAAACTAACTTTCACACCCATATCAGGTAAAACGCGAGAATCAACTTCCAACAATTTAACTCGAACTTTAATACTCGCTTTTTGACGATCAGCGGTAGGAATAACAGCAACAACTTCACTTTTAATTTTCCATTGCGGGTAAGCATCCAATTTAGCGATAACTTTTTGTCCGGGGTAAACTCGATTGATATAGCTTTCACCCACTTCTACTTCAATTTCTAACGAGCTCATATCAACAATAGTGCCAACACCTGTTCGGATAAAACCACCGCCTGAAGATCCTGCCGAGATCAATTCACCTACTTGGGCATTTTTACTGATCACCACACCATCAAATGGTGCACGAATTTTATGCTGATTTAACTGATACTGAGCAAGCTCTACACGTTGCTCGGCAGAATGAACCATGGCTTGTTTATTACGTATTTGAATAGCGAGTTGTGCATTTCTAAACTCACTATCTTCTAGTAATTGTTCGCTAATTAATTGACGATTCGCTAAAGACTTATTACGGTTAAAACGTGAAGTTTGTTGTTTGAAGAGTAAAGTAAATTCGTCAAAACTTGCCTGTCTTGCCGACAATTCAGCTAAAGCAAGTTGATAAGAAATAGCTGCTTGCTTATCATCAAGTTCCGCGAGTATTTCTGATTTACTTATGCGCTGCCCTTCTTCAATATTCAAACGGTTTAACTTCCCCGTTACCCGAGAAGAAACAGTAGCGATACGCCTAGCAACCACATGGCCACTTGCATCAAGCACGATATCATTGGTTTTTTCTGTTGTTTTTGTATCAGTAATTAAAGGGGATGCGGGTTGAATAGTTGATTGACCTAATTCATTAAATTGTTTTTTACTTGTTAGAATATGGGTAGGTGTTTTAGCAGAAGTCGTTGGAAAGAAAAAAGTTTGTCCTACAAAATATAAGCTGCTGCTAAGCAAAGTGAAAATAACAATGCCCGAATAGTTCGCAGACAACCAAGCTTTTTTCACTTCTGGTGTTCTATCAATACTAAGTTTGGATAATTCTAAAGGGCTGTTATTATTTATGGTCATTCTATTCTCCTACAAAGTTTGTAAGAGAATAAGAAAAAGAGTGATTAGACAATAGTGCCAAAAGTCATTATTGTATGAAAAGAGAAATTTATGAAATGTAAAATAACTACCTTCAAGACCACCTTATTGCATCTATCCTAAACAGCTAATTGCATTTTGGTTTGGCCCTTTATAATTTTATTATTTGCAAAAAAACACATGAAAATTCATTGATTTTAAGAACGCTGTGCCCGTACTTAATACCTAAATCAGCCATAAAACTAGGTAAGTTATGCTCAAATAAAAGCATGAATACACAAAAAATCGTGGTCAAAATTACTCTACCACTACAAAACGATATTTTTTCAAAATGTAATTATCCCATTTTTAGGATTTTTCTTCATTTTACCTTCCCCACTTTTGGGACATTAATATTTAAACTTTAATCATTACAAATTTTATTATTGAAAATCAGGTGGTTGAATAATTGGCACTGTCTCTGCTTAGTGTTATTTAGCGCACAGGTTTATTTAAATCTTCGCTACGGAAAGATGTATAAATACATCTTCTACATATCGACCAGAGTATTTGCCAAATTATTATATTGCACAATATTTTGAAGGAAAACAGGATTTTTGGAGAACAAGACATGACCACACTTCTATTATTAATTATTCATACTATTGCAGGTTCAATTGCAATACTTTCTGGCTTTGCAGCGTTGTCTTTACGAAAAAGCTCTAAAAGCCATCGTACTGCAGGTAATGTTTTTGTATTAGCTATTTTATTCCTTGGTTTTACCGGCGTTTATATCGCGTTTTCTCGCTCTATAATGCTCTCTTTTGTTAATGGTATTTTGTTATGTTATTTCGTTGGTACAGCATGGATGACCGTTAAACGTAAAGCCGGAACTATAGGGAGGTTCGAGTGGATTGCTTTTTTTGTAGCGCTTGTAATGGTTGGCATGTTGGTAAATTTCGCTCTTGAAGCTTCACAAGGCCTTAACGGAAAATTAAGTGGCTTTGGTGCTAAAGAATACTACTTTTTTGCTGTTGTTACTGCTATTGCAGGCGCATTAGACTTGAAAATGTTAATCAAACGCGGGATTACGGGTAATCAACGTATTGTCCGACATTTATGGCGCATGTGCTTCCCAATGTTTATGGCAACAGCAGCATTTTTTCTTGGCCAAGCTAAATTACTGCCAGAGCCGATGCGCAAAATTGAATATCTCGTTATACCGGTAGTGATCGTATTGTTTTCAATGGTTTATTGGATCATACGAGTACTGTATAGCAAAACCTATAAAAACAATGACAGCACTATTACCTCAATATAAAACCTAAAGTAATAGTCATGAAAAAGTTAATCTTATTTTCGGTGTAAAGTTGTGCTTTGCTAACATCGGTTTTAACAAATATCAAACAAGGAGGTGCTGAATACAAAGCTTGAAATATAAAGCAAGCTCTGCAGTTATTAACTGAAAAGCTAACTTAAGCTTATAGTTAGCTTTTCCTATATTAAAAATCTAGGTCAATATTCAAAATTAGGTAAGTTTATATTCACTTCGATATGTTAGAGGACATTCCTCACAGATATCAAAATACATTTTTTTGACTATAAATATTACCTATTAATCAAATAATCTGACTAAAAAAAATACCAACATTGCTGACAGTCACGCAGTTATGGATTTTATTTTGAGTCGTTGTTTTATATTAATTCATTCTAAAATCTAACTGCACAGTGGCATATGCTTCTATAGGCTTGCCATCTTCAAATTTAGGCGCATAACGCCATTCTTCTAATACTGCCAATGATGACTTCTCAAATCCTCTCCCGCCTTCAGAATCTAATATTTTTGCTTCTGTCACTGTGCCAAAATCAGAAATGGTAAAGCCTACCTTTACCCAACCTTCTTTTCCTCGACGAGCATCAGAAGCGGGGTATTTAGGGTTAGTTCTAAATAAAGGTCTTTGCTCTTGACTCTCATTCCAAGGGGTCATTGAACCAATAGCAATACAATGCTTGGTTGCTTCATCACTTTTGCCTGATTTTTCTAGAGCGTCAATCAAAAATGCATGAGTGCTAAGTTCTAAAGGGTGAGTGGCTCCTTCTAATGATTCAAATACAGATAAATTAGCCTGCCAGTTTTCAATCGCTTTGCTATATTTTTGTCGTGCTGCATTATATTTACCAGCATAAAAATTAGCGTTAACCACACGTTTATCATTTTTAGGTAAATGTTCTGTAAAAAACTTTTGCGCGGTTAAAATAGCATTACTTTTTCGAGAGCCTAGACGAAGCAATACTATACCTGCTTCTAATTGTATTTCAGCATTGAAATAAGGATGTTCTTTTTCAAGATTTTCAGCAATATCTAAAGCTTTTATATAATAATCAATGGATTTCTTTCTTTTATCATGAGGTAGAGATTGGCCTAAGAGGATATAGATTTCAGGAAGTTCTATTGCATTTTTTCCATATTCTCTTTTGAAAATATTTAACGTGTTTAAAAGTAACGGGGTTGCTTGTTTTTTTTGTTTTTTATTGAGGTGTTGTTGAGCCAATATTAGCGCTAAGTTTGCTGTATTAATATCAGTTTCACCATAGAGCTTATTACCGAATTGATATGCTTCTTTCGCAAATTTTAATTGGGCATCTTCATCATTACTTTTTACTGCATCTTGATATGAATAGTAGGCAGTTTTGAACTGGGTATTTAATATTTTCTCTGGATTGGCATTAGTGTTAAATGACAAAATCATTAATATTGCTAAAGATAAATAAGTCCATTTTAAAAGCATTTGTTTTCCTTACACATTGATTGTTATTAAATTAAAGTCCGTTGAGTCTATTAATATAATTTCACGTTTGAGAAAATAATACTAAGTAAAAATCCCCGCAGCAAGCTGTCTCGCTTAGGCTCGTCTTTCACTACGTGAAAGCGGGGTATTAATGAATGACCCTCACCATAGTTGGAATTGATCATCTGTCATTAGTTCTCGCTTAAGTTTT
>Ga0209184_1000129_pt1 | contig 97991 bp, 87 predicted proteins | sample EN8Hudsemesocosm_2_FD_184627 | JGI IMG/M metagenome (GOLD analysis project Ga0209184, IMG submission 184627) | Methane-oxidizing microbial communities from mesocosms in the Hudson Canyon - EN8C Hudson Canyon (SPAdes) (version 2) | ecosystem: Environmental > Aquatic > Marine > Cold seeps | place... | reverse complement strand
ACCTTGACAACTATTTGGGCTGGCGACGAGGATTAGAGCGATGGGGTGAACAAATTACCCCCAGCGTTATTTTGCAAGCAGCTGTGGGGCGTTACGGACAAATTCAACTATTAACGCAAACATAGCCAAAAAAATAGATACTTGAATAACATTAACAACCTACTATTTAACATAATATACATTATGCGAAGTTAATTGACTCTAACTAGACATCCTGTTACTCTGTTTTTTTTTGCATTTTTAATCAATTAAAAGGGATACTATGATCAACACCTATCAGCTTAACAAAATTATTTTGATAGATAGCTTTTGGGCTGGTAAAACGGTGTTATTAGATTTAGATGGCCATATCAATCTGAGTGGAACTAATGGTGCGGGTAAAACCACTTTCTTGCGATTAATACAGCTGTTTTGGGGAGAGCGCCCTAGCAATATCATTAGCAGCACAAGTAGTAAAAAAGGCTTTTTAGATTATTACCTGCCACGTGAAAGCAGTTATCTGGTTTACGAATACCAACGTCCCAATCAGCAAATTTGTCATGTAATGGTTCAAAGTGATGGGCGTGCTGGAAAATATAGATTTATTGATGCGCCGTTTGAAAAAGCGCACTATATTAATGAGCATAATTTACCTCGCAAGAGTGCTGACATTGAACGCCTGTTTCGCTCAACGGCTGAAACTTCGAAACAGATGAGTGTTGATGATTATTGCAGTGTCATTCAGTCTCATCAGGTCAACAGTGGTAAAAAATGGATACGCCCTTTGCAAAGTCGGTTTTCCATGACCACCTCCCCTATTACGCATATTGAAAAAGTAATCAGCTCGGTGATTGAAAAAATTGGTGATTTTGATACCATCAAACAAATGCTGATTGATATTTCTCGGGACAAACTCAGTCATAATCTTTTAGATAATGAGGAAGACAAAATCCCTTTCCAGCTTAATAAACAACATATTGATGCCTGGCTGGCTGACTTAAATGCATCCAGAGAATTGGAAGCTAAACAGGATGATTTTGATCAGCTATTAATGACAGCTTCGACATTAAAAGAAACACTGACCGAATTATCCCATATTCATTATTTTTCCCGTCAACACTATACCAGCACCCAAAAACAGCTTAACAAAACAGTTGAGCAGCTTACATTGCTTACAGAACAGCGCAAACAGTTAAAAGAAAAACATGAGCAACAATTAGAGCCAATAGACGATGAGTTACGCGCACTCAAGCTTAAAATTAAAGAGTGTGAATTTGAGATTGATTCCTTAGAAAAACAAAAGCTAGAGTATGAAGCACAAGACGCCGAAAGCTTTGCCTTTAGAGGTTCTTTACTAGAACAAATTCTGCACGACCAAAAGACCAATAAAACTGAAATTGATGCCCTGGAAAATGAGAGCAAGGAAATTAATCAGCTTTATGAAAACCAGTTATCCGAATTAACATATGATTTTAAAAGCCAAAAACAGGACTTTGTGAGTCAATGCACTTCTGCACAACTGTCAAAAGAAAAACAGCTGGCAGAGGCAAAGGAGGTTTTCTATCAACGTAAAGAGCAATTGCTAGCGGATAAAGACGAACGATTAACCCCGATAGAACTGGATAAAACCAAGTTAGAAACTACTTTTGGGATCACGCAGGCCAGTTTAAATTCAATCTCCCCTTCCGATGACCTGGCAAATCAATTTAACAAAAATCAACAGGCACTAAAAACAGTTAGACAAAACGTTAAACAGGCTTTCCAGACACAAAAAATAGCACAGCATGACTATAACGATGCACTTGCCAGTTATCACAGCATAGAAGCTCAGCTAAAAATCACTAAAGCTGATTTGCTTAAAACGGAAGACCAGCATAAGCAATGTTTAACACATTTGCGGCCAGAACAAGGTTCATTGCAGCATTATTTGGAAAATGAAATGGAGCACTGGGAGCTTACTATAGGTCGCGTGATTGCTCCCGAATTATTGCAAACTAAAAACCTAAATCCACAGCATGTTGAATCGGCTGATAAAAATTTTTATGGCTTGCAAATAGATCTTGAAAGCTTAGCCGAAAGAGAAAATTCAACCACCAACAAGATAGCTTTAGAACAGCAGGAAAAAGAATTATTTACTCGTATTGAAAAGCTAAAGAAAGAAATACAGCAGATAGAAGCCAGCTTAATAACTGCCAATAAGTTAAGAGAACACAATAAAACAGAACTGAATAAGACAGAACAGGCAGTCGAAAGTTGCTCCCAAAAAGAAAGCAACTTACTGGCTGAAGAAGAAAATGTAAGCCATCAGATTGAAGCTGAAAAACAAAAAAAACGCCAGGAAATTGAGCAGTCCATTCAACAGGTTTCTGAGGACATTAAAGCCTGCCTGTCAAACATTGCAACGATCAATACTGAATGTAATGATGAAAATAGAAAGCTAAAAATAGAACATTTAGGGCGTGAAGGCACCATTGTTTCTGATACCGACAATACCATTACTGCCATCAACTTACAGATTGAATCCATCAGCCAATCATTCAAACAGGAACAACAGCGGATAAATCAGCAGTTAAAATCTGATTTAAAAGCCAGCGGTACAGATGATACTATTGTAAATCTCAATCAAAAACAAAAAGAATTAAAAGTTCAGGAAAAGCTGGCAAGGGATTGTCGGGCAAAAGACAACGACTACCAACGCTGGCTAGAACAGCGCTGGCAGCAAAATCCCATACTTTGCCAGCAACGCAGTGAGTATCATAAAAATGCCTCGTTGCTTAATATCTCAATTGAGCAGCTAAAAACTGATTATAAAAATACCCGCCGGCAGTTAAACCAAGAGATAGCCAAACAAGAAGGCTTGCAAGAGAAACAGCAAAGCCTATCTGTACGGCTTAGTACTACCATGGAATTACTTAATGCCAACCCACCCATTTTAAGTGAAGGTATTCCGGAATATGCCGCCTCTACCCTGCCCAATTTAAGTCATACAGTATTGCAAAAACGAAAACAGCAAGAACAGACCCTACATAATGGTAAACAAGTTCTGCTAAAACTCTTTAACAAACATCACCGCAGTCAATTGGCAGAAGTATGGCAGCAAGCCATGGAACAATCCAATAGTTCAAGTGCTTATTTTCAAGCAGCTGCTTTAGATATTGAACAACCACTTAAAAATATTTTGCAAATGGTCGCCAATGTTAAACAGGCGACCAGCCAGCAGATTGAGTTACATGCAACCGATGTTAATGCTTTTTACAGCCATTTGTGCCAGTTTGAGCGGATTATTAAACAGACAGGCAACAAGCTTTCTAACTATGTCAGCGAAACCCAGCATTTTGATGCCTTAGGTGATATTAAAATTTATATTCGCTCTAAAATGAATGACCAGGAATACTGGCAGGCCTTAAAAGTCTTTGGCGAAAACTATCAGCAATATTGCGATCAAAGAGACCTGTCAGGTGACACCGAAATACCGAATTCACTGATTGAAGCAATGGGAGAATTAACCAGTTTATTACCACCATCAGGCATTAACATAAAACATCTGACTTTATTTGATATTGAGTTCAACATTAGCGAAAATGGTCAGGTTAAAGTGGCTAGAAATGCCAGAGAATTAAAGGATGTCAGCTCTACCGGGTTATCTTATTTAGCCCTGATCAGCTTTTTTACCGGTGTAACAGCCATGTTAAGAAAAAACAATAATACGGTAATTTGCTGGCCAATTGATGAGCTGGGCGATTTAGCACCTGAGAATATTGAAGCAATGATGAACATGCTGCAACAGCAAAATATTCATGTTTTTTCGGCAACTCCAACAGCTGATCGACATGTACTGAGCTTGTTTAAACGCCGTTACCATTTGGATAAGCAAAAGTTGCATGAGGTGAATTTGCCTAAAAGTAAGTTAGATACAATACTTAGCAACGAGCACGGATTAACTTGAAAAAATGCAATAGTTCCCACATTCTGCGAAGGAACTATAACCAGTGGAGTATGATTTATGTTTAAACAAGTCACCGAAGCGTTGTTAAACGGTCATTTTATCTGCCCGACCGCTTTTCCTGATGCTTTTGATTACCTTGCTAAAGCAGACAATTTTAAAAAGGTTGATGGTTTTTTAGCTCAATTAGAACGGGAGCTATGTACTTTGGATGGTGAAGAAGTTTTTTATTCAGCCTACACATCAGTTGATGATAATAACCGTGGAGAAATTAAAGAAGCTTTCTCTGAAATTCGCTCACAGTTACGCCCTGTGGTTGAATGGATGGATATGATAATGACCGCCATGGGACAAGATATGCCCATCAGAGCGCGTGATGAAATACGCCTGCACCAGCTGCTTAATATGATCGAACACGAGCCATCCTTATGCGAACAGATGAACCGGCTTACGCAATCAGGATTATTTAAAACCAATAAAACTAATATCATCGATCAACTTGGCTGGGTTTTGCAAAAACTGGAACAAACTGGCTATTTAGTTAAACCCAACCCTCAAGGTGCATTGTATATAGTTACAGGAAAAATGAATTATTTGCATCAAATTATTGCCTTTTTAAATGATGCGGAAAATTTAGAGCTCGATAAACATGCAGATGAAGAAAGCTCCCAGCAACAGCAGGATGTATTTTCATGAGTTTTGACCAGGCTCAAGTCGCTGGTCTGATTAGAAAATTAGGAACTGCCGATCAGCTGCTTGCTGAAGCCTATGTGAATGGCACCGTGTTTATTGATGATAAAAATCAGGCTTTAATTGACAGCCTCAAAAAAAGCGGCTTATTGCGCATCGCCGACCAAAGTGATGAATTTCGCCTAACCAGCGATATTAAACACCTGATTGACCGTTTATTGCTCCGCAATGCCAATTATCGGCAAAATACCAATATGGCAAAAATGGTTGCCAATGTTACCGAAGATATTGATGCCTACCGTCAGGCATTAGAGAAAAATGAACAGGATGAAGCAAATTATCACCTGGAACAAATTGACGACAATCTTTATGAATCAATAGAACAGCTAGAAAATAGCCTAGGCGTTATGTTCTCCGCCATTACCAGTCAGTTTGGCTTTGTTAATTCACTCGCCAGCAAAATCAGAGAAAACAAACGAGCTCTGGCTTATGCACAGCAACTCGTTAAAGAGCTAAACCATATCAACCTTAACGAATGTTACGACTGGATTAGCAGCTGGTCTGCCCCTGCTGAACTGTCTAATAAAGTCATCCGCTTTATTGACCAATATCAAGATATAGTGGTTCGTCTCGCCAGCATTGTTGACCGAATGAAGACTCTGCTGTTTACTTTGCGCCTGCAAGAACAGACAGCAAACAGAACCCGAGCAATGGCGCAGTTTTTAAACCAGCACCCAGAATGGAATCCGCGTGAATGGAGTGAACAGCCTGATGTTCCCAGCATACTAAAACGTGATAAAGGACTAACCTTTATATCAGGAATCAATAGCGGTAAATCTAGCTTACAGCAAGAATTAATCAATATTGTTCAGGACTTAAAACGACAAAATGCACCTGTTAAGCTGCATAATAAAAATCGTGAGGCAATGCCTGTTGACATCAGTGAAACCATAAACATTGACTATCAACATGATGACTATGAAACCCATATTGAAACCCTGTTTGCTCAGGCACTGAAAAAGCAGGGACATAAAATATCAGCATTGCAATACTGGAAAACAGAGGCATTGCCCATCCAGCCCAACCTTTGGTTAGATATTGTGTTTGCACAGCATTGCTGTCTGCAACAGCGATTTAAACAGCTTATTGCCTTGGATCTAGAGGGCGATAGTTTGCAAGATTATGATGGTAATCAATCAATATCAGAGATTTACATACGCAGAATTCAATAAAATGAACCGTCAAATGTTCAACTGGATCAGCAAGCTGGTCAAAAATAATCCAAGCCAAACAAGCACTCATCCCTCAAGTAAAACTGGTTTATCGGTTATAGAAAATTACGGCTATGGGCGCAACCAAAATAATAAACTTATTTTTACCGCTGATGATAAAAGATCAATTCGTAGTCAGGTAAAGCGCGAATTAGAAATCGATCCGTTTGACACATCTCAGCTCCCTGAAACACGAGTGGAAATTGCTAAAATTCATAATAATGAAAAACTAGCTAATCGCCCTGTCAGCCAGGATCATATTTTAATTAACTGCCCTACCGGGAATATTCAGCTTAATAACCAGATAATCAAATTACACCCAGATATAATTGCCAGCTCTGGTTTTATGGCCATTGCTTCAAGTATCAGTCAAATCAACCATGATGTCATTGTCGTAGTAGAAAACCTTGCCATTATGCAATGGTGTAATCAATTGACACTCCCTCCCCTTTGTCAAAATGCCTTATGGGTTTATAGAGGTGATTATAAAAGTGGGGCAAAAACTAAAGCCTGTTATGATTTGTTAAAGCGCTTTGGGCAAGATAAAGAGGTAATTGTATTTAGTGATATGGATCCAAAAGGTTTAGAGATAGCATTAACTATACCTTTTTCTAAATATTGGCTTGGCCCTGATTCATCAGAATGGCTTGCCTGTTTACAAAGTAAGCAGGCAAGCCATAGCGGTTATGATCTACAAATACAGGCGATGAAACATCTATCTAGCCAAAAAGAAAAAGCTGTTTTATCAATAGCTTTCAATGAACTTATTAATGAGATTGAAAAGTCGCAAAGTTCATACCGGCAAGAACACATGATTGCTCATAACATACAGTTATCATTATTACCCATTAAAAACTTTTGTATTAGAAAGTAAATGGGCTGAATGTAGCCTTTTAGATTCAATTTAAACCACGATTTATTAAGCGTTGCCCCCTTTAACAGCTAAATTAGTTTAGTAACAGTCTTTTAACCCCAACCATTAACTATCAAACTCAATATTTTCAACACCATTAAGTACCATAAAATGTTTACCCTTGGCTCTGGATATTAAAGTAACGCCCGATTGTTTGGCCATATCTAAACCCATTTGTGTCGCACCAGAACGAGACAACAAAATGGGAATTCCCATTTGTGAAACTTTGATCACCATTTCAGAGGTTAATCGTCCTGTGGTATAAAAGGTTTTATCATCACCAGAAATGTTATTTAGCCACATATAACCTGCAATTGAATCTACTGCATTATGTCTGCCCACATCTTCTACAAAAAAATCAATTTTGCTGCCTGTACATAAAGCACAACCATGAACTGCTCCTGCTTTTTTATACACCTCATTATGTGATCTTAACGAGTCAAGTAAACCATAAATAGTTTCTTGCTTAATAACTAACTCAGGTACTTTTATATCTTTTAACTTATCCATTAATCGACCAAATACAGTGCCTTGGCCACAACCTGTTGTTACGGTTCTACTTTCCATTTGTTTGGAAAAATCAGATGTTTGTTTTTTTGTAACCACAGCAACAGCTTCAGTTTCCCAATCAACTTGTACTATTTTTATTTCATCAATTGAATCAAAAAACCCTTGGTTTTTTAAATAGCCTAAGGTTAAAAGTTCTGGGTGTGTCCCCATCGTCATTAAAGTAACAATTTCCTGTTTATCAACATATAGAGTTAAAGCACGCTCCCCAACAAGTTCAAGTTGTCTTTGTTTTCCGGTCTCATCAAAGCCAATAACAGATTTAGAAAAACCTAATCCTGCATCAGATATTTCAGGTTTAGTCACTTTAGTCATGCTTTCCTTTCTCCAATGAATTTAATTCCGATAAGGTATTAATGTTTAAAAAAACATCTGCGGTTTGACTAAAATCGACTTTTATTAAGTTATGCTGTTCAAGCCATAAATCAATTTTTCGATCGCCCTGCTCTAAATATTGCTTTAAACTTGATTGTAACGATGTTTTTAAGGCTAAAAAAACAGGATGAATACGTTCACCATCAAAAGCAACAGCAATATCAGCATTGTTTTCTGTTAAAACATCGATAAGTTTTGTTAAGTGCTCTGCCCTTATTAATGGCGAATCACAAGGCATGACACATAAAACATCTGTTTTAGCATGATTCATAGCAGATAACATACCTGCAAGCGGGCCATCAAAGCTATCTGTTTGATCAGAAATAACTGGATAGCCAAAACGGCTATACTCAGGAATATTACGATTAGCATTTATAAAAACGGTAGAGGCTACTTGCGCCATAGCATCCACTGCATAACTGACCATAGGTCTGTTATGATAATCAATCAAACCTTTATCTTGTTTGTTCATGCGTCGTGCCAAGCCACCCGCTAATACAACACCAGTCACTTTTTTTTGCTTATCCATCATACTCAATCTGTATTTATAATAAAAACAATGTTACTTAAATTACTTATTCCTTTAATTTTACTCTTTATTACGGCTTGTGTGTCTCAAATACCCAGTACAAGTACTGAAACAATCCATTATTATCAAGCAGAGACAACAAAACCATATGATGATGTATTAGCAGAATTAGAAATTGCCATTGCAGAACATAATTTTCGAATAACGGGACATAGCAGAGTTGGCAAAGTTATTAGAGATAGAGGTACTCTAAATTTCCCCAATTATGACACTGTACAATTTTGTAACTTAACGCATGCAAAAACACTCTTACAACTCTCCCCTCACGCAGTAAGTTATATGCCTTGTAATGTTGTAATCTACTCTATCGATAACAAAACAATCATAAAAACACATTTACTACCAACCGATACAACAAACCAACAGCTTAATCAATTTTCTAAAAAAATGAATGTAAAACTAAAGTATATTGTTGATTTTTCAGCTGAAGAATAAGTTTACTCACTAGCTCTATTTTTAAGATCATTTAAACTGCTAAATTATAGATTCATAATACTGAAATATTGCACCTATACACTTGTGATAAATATAAAAGACAAGTGGAAACTTAATGATTAATGCTGAGAAAATAGTACAAGAAACATACCCAGAATTAAATATAAATAAAGATAATAAACTCGCATTAAAAGTAATAAAAAAACTATTGCACGAAGATGACTTTAATAAAGTAATTCTTAAAAACCAGCATTTACGTGGTTTTGCTTTCTTAGATAAGTTACTTAACTATTTCAAATTTAGCTACCAAATTTCCCCAACATCTTACGATAATATTCCATCTGAGGGGCGTTTAATCATAGTTGCTAATCACCCGATCGGTACATTAGATGGCTTGGCCTTAGTTAAGCTTATTCGTTCTGTTAGACCCGATGTACGTATTGTGGCTAATCGTGTTTTATCTTATATGAAACCATTAGAGTCTATTTTCTTACCTGTTGATGTTTTATCCAAGAATGCTAATCACAAAAAAGCTTATAAAGCCATGTTGGCTGCTTTAGAGAATGAAGAGGCTGTCATAATCTTTCCTGCGGGCGAAGTATCACGCATTACTCCCAAAGGTATTCGGGATGGAAAATGGAAATCGGGGTTTATTAAATTATCAAAAAAAGCACGCTGCCCTATTCTTCCTATAAACATTAAAGCGACTAATTCTGCCTTATTTTATGGTTTATCCTCTTTGTACAAACCTTTAGGTACGTTTATGCTAGTGCAAGAAATGTTTAATAAACAAGACCAGGAAATTAAATTTAAAGTTGGCTCCCCTATTCCATTTCAAGCTATAAAAGATAGTGAAGAAGATAATAAACAACTAAGCCACAAATTCCGTCGACATGTACAAAATCTTGGTAAAAAGAATAAAAAATCATTATTTGAGACTATAGAAACAGTTTCTCACCCTGCTAACAGTAAAGCCTTAAAAAAAGCTTTATATCAATCACGCTTATTAGGTGAAACTAAAGATGGTAAAAAGATTTTTCTTTATCAATACCAAGATGACTGCCCTGTTATGCAAGAAATTGCACGTTTACGTGAGCTTACCTTCCGTACAGTAGAAGAAGGCACAGGGGAAGCACATGACTTAGACAAGTATGACTTGTATTACAGCCATTTAGTGCTTTGGGATGAAAATGATCTTGAAATTGTTGGCTCTTATCGTATTGGTGAGGGTCAAAAAATAATGGCTTCTCATGGAGTAGAAGGTTTTTATACTAATTCCTTATTTACTTTAAGTTCTGAATTTCAAGCCTTACTACCAAATAGTATTGAATTGGGTCGTAGTTTTGTACAACCGCGTTATTGGGGGCAACGTAGCTTAGATTATCTTTGGTATGGTATTGGTGCTTATTTAAGAGAACAGCCACATATTAAATACTTATTTGGTCCCGTAAGTATGAGTAATGCTTATCCTCATGAAGCTAAAGAAGCTATTATTAGTTTTTACAAACAACAGTTTGGCTCCGATTTAAATCTTGCTACAGCAAAAATGCCTTTCATTATTTCAGATCAAGCCCAACAATTTGCAGAGGAAGAATTTAATGAAGATTACAAAATCAGTTATAAAATATTAAACAGTGAATTAAAAAAGCTAGGTGTAAAAGTACCTACTTTATATAAACAATATGTCGAATTATGCACAGATAAAGGCTGTCACTTTATTGATTTTAATATAGATCCTGATTTTAATAACTGTATTGATAGTTTAATTATGGTTGAATTAGATAAAATCACGACTAAGAAAAAACAACGCTATATTGAACGAGCACTTGCTGCATAAGATACTTTCAACCCTGCTAGTTAATCTATATAGCTATAGCGGACTAAAGACGGCTCTACAAATACCCACACTTTGTGAAAAAACCCTCTCCCTATTGATCTAATTCAGTCATTCTATTTCTCCAAAAAAAGCCTCATACAAAAAGTATGAGGCTTTATAAACAATAAAAATAACCTTTAGTTATTTAATCATCTCTTCCATCATTATTAATTTTTAACAACTGTGTTTCACCGTTTGAATCATCAACACCATCATTATCATTAATAACATACAGATCAGCATCAGCCGTTATAGCCATCCCTTCGATTTTTTCTAATATTAATCCTTTAGTTTTGGCTAAATCTTTCATAAGATCACGAACTAAAACTTTGTTTAAAACAGGAAAATCAACAGTTGTTCCTAATCCCGTGTCTGCCAATGCTGTTAATCCTGCAGTTGAGAACTGATAAATGCGTTTTATTGCAGCATCCATGTTACCTTGATTATCACGTTCGATAACCATGAATGACTCATCATCAACCGCTGTGATTTCAGACAATCCAACCCAAGCACCAAGCTCAGAATCCGGTGTTTCTAATGGATAATAATAAAAACTCCAGCTAGCTGAGTTAATGTCATATCGCCCGATACGGACTAAGCCTTTAGGGTCTTCAGCCCATTCACGTTGAAAAGCAACAAATAAAACTTCCTGTTCTGCTGTTCCAGTAGAGGCAACACCTTCAAAACCAAAACGTATTTGACGCGCATTAGTTTCAGTCGGCAAGGTGACTACTTGCTCAATAACACCTTCTACAGAAACACCCAGAACCAAGTTATAAGTTTCAAATGGTTTTTTAACATCACCAATGGTACCTTTGCCTTCTGAAGCTATCCAAAAGCCACCGTTCTTAGCAATGGCTATGCCTTCTTGATCTATGTTAACGGTTCCATCGTCATTAACCATGTTTAAATCAATAGCAGCCAACAGACCAAGGCTATCTTTTAAGATAATTTCCTCAGTGAGTACAGCGGGTTTATCAGCAATATTCATTTTAAAAACACGTGCTTTATTATAAAAACTATCGTGTACTGTATACATAATATCTGAATCAGTAGGGTCAGCAGCTAAACCTGATAATGCACCCCATGGCATTGGCTTTCCATCAGAGCTATCAGTTGAAATTACCGTAGGATAATCTACCTCTTTAGACCCATATTTATAGATAGTTAATGCAGAACGAATTTTGTCATCACGCGCATCTTCTTCACCCGCTGTAATAAATAATTTACGTCCAGGGATCGCTAATAGACCTTCTGGTTTTACTGCTGTCGGTAACACTTGTTTTAATACTGGTGATTCAGGATTATTAATATCGTAAACTAATGCAACACTTGCACGTTCTGAATTTACAAAAAGATATTTGTCACCTTTAAAAGTTGCTACTTCTACATTTTCTGGTTCATTACCCTTTTTAGCCGATCGTTTGTCTGGATAATGCCCATGACGAACAATAGTGTGTTCTACAGAGTTTCCTGATTCAAAAACAATATCACCCCCTTTATTGTAGATAGTATATCCACGACTACCACCATTCAAATCCCCTTCGTCAGCAGTCACTAATAAGGATTTATTAACCCAACTAACACCATCAGGCTCTCTTGGAACAGCGGTTAATGATGAATCTAATGAAATAGAACCATCTTTAGCCGTATCTATATTGTCTAAATCTTGAGTTCCAGCAGAGAAATGATTAACAATTGTTCCTTTTGCAAGGTCTATCAAGGCAATATGATTATTTTCTTGAAGAGTGACAACAGCTATATTGTCTTTGTTAATATCTACATATTCTGGCTCTGGGTCACTTGCATAAAGCATCCCCTGTAACCCTGTTAATTCAACACTACGTGTAGTCCAGTTGGTAGGTTTACCCTTTAAATCTACTATAAGTAATTTTCCGGCAGGTTGCTGAGGAAGCTCGCCATCATTTAAATCTTCGTCACGTTCATTCTCTATAACAATGGCTGCATATTTCCCATCAGGACTCACAGCTATTGAATCTGGTTGTCCTCCTAACTCAATAGATGCTTTAATTTTTTGTTTTTCAATATCAATGACAACTAACTGACCGCTAACATTAACAAAATCTTCTGATGTATTAACTGCTGCTAAGGCATATTTATCTTTTATAGCTACAGAAGTTGGTTCTCCACCTACATTTACTATGCCTGAAGGTTTTGGTTTTTTTGCATTGTTTATATCGACAAAACCTATGGATTCCATTTTTCCATCAGTATATATCAATGTTTTACCATCTTTACTGGCAGCAACAATTTCTGCAACTGTTTCATTTTCTATGCTTGAGTTTAAAAAAACTGGAAACGTAGCAATACGATTAAATGACTTATCTGAACTGTCATCAGCAATGGAAACAGGGGAAACAAGAGATAGAGCAATTGCAGAAGCAATAATTTGTTTCTGCGGTAACCCTTTTAAAAATAAAGACATACATCCTCTACTAAAATTAATAAATATCAAGCGTATAAAGTAGCTGTTATTTATTACATTTTAATGACTAGGGTTTACTATTTTGGAAATAGCATGCCTCTATATAAACCACAGGGGGTAATAATGAATTTTGATTGCGAGTAGGTGCTTATATTATTGATAATGGTTTTAAAGACTGCTATGAAGTTGGTTCAGCAGTCGCTATATTTTTGTCCTTTTTGGCAAAACCTGCACCCTTTTTAGTTTTTGCTTTAAGCTCTAAACTTTCAATAAGTGTTCGATAATCCATATCCATTTTATTCATTTCTGCAAAACAACGTGCCACAACAGCAATAGCGTTAGGGACTTCATCTTTCTTTTTATATGACTGTAAATTTTTATCACTTACCTTAATTAACTTACTAAATTTGGGTAAACTTATTTCAGCATCAAGTAATAGTTTTTTAAATTCAATAAAACTCATAATATATCCCCTCAAGTACAATTCACTATATTTTATAGACTTTATACTTATTTTGTTGACTTATCTAGGTTTAAGCCCTATTATCACCATAACTTATTACTATTAGTAAGTTATTTTTTATTTCAATTAAGGAAGAATCATGTCAAAAGTAATTAAAAAGAAAGTAGCACTTAAAGTTGCAAAAAAAATCACTAAAAAAGCAGTGGCTAAAAAAGTAATCGCAAAAAAGAATGCTAAATCTGTTCTTAAGTCTGCAGTAAAATCAGTTTTAAAGAAAAAAGCTAGCAACAAAAAAGCAGCTAAAAAAATTGCTAAAAAAGCTGTAAAAAAAGCGGCTTAAAAAGTTAAGCTCTTTTTAAAAATACTTTGAGCAACTTTAAATAGTTCATTAGTAAAGGTTGTTCAAAGTAATAGCTAACTCTTTAAATCAATATTGTTTCTAAATCATAATTTTTTTCCGATTATTCCCTGTAACAATCCTGTCATACTTTAGTCATAGACTCATGTTAATATCTAGGGCTAGAACCCAATAATAAACTATTGTGCAATAATGACAGATATCCCTCTTTTTTTTGAACTCCCTGCAAATCTGAGTGCTAAAAAATTTATCAGTAAGTTAAATAAGTATACTGATCTACAAATTGTATCCCAGCAATACACCATAAAATCCTTTTACGATAGCTTTGATTGGCGACTCTATAGTGCCAATATGGTTTGTGAGTATGTACATTCTCAACATACATCCCAGCTTGCTTTAATTGATAATGAAACTGGGTATTTAATTGCTTCTGAAGCAACTGATTCTGTGCCTAATTTTAGTCAACAGTTTCCTAATGGTAAATTTAGAAAAGCCATTACAGCTGAATTAGAGATGAGAGCATTACTGCCCTTGTGCCAATTACCCCTTGAAACATACCGGGTTAATATTTTAAATAAAGATCAAAAAACTATTCTACGCATTGAAGTTGAAGATTTTGAACAGCTTAATATTCGTATTAAATTATTACCCCTTAAAGGCTATGAAAAAGCACATCAAAAAATAGCTAGCATTATACAAAATGACTTAGGTATAAAGCTTTCCAATTGTTCTGCTTTAGAAGAAGCACTTAAGCAACAAGGATGGAAACCTAAAGATTATAGTTCTAAACTGGCAATAAAATTAAAACCTGATGCCCGTGCGGATAAAGCAAGTAAAAAAATATATAAGCATTTGTTACAAGCAATACAAGTTAATGAAGCTGGCACTATTGCAGATACTGATACCGAATTTTTACATGACTTTCGCGTTGCGGTTAGAAGAACGAGAGCAGGATTAAGTCAGATTAAAAATACATTACCTGAAAAAACGGTAACAAAGTATTCTGAATTTTTTGCTTGGCTTGGACAGGTTACTGGCTCTACCCGTGATCTTGATGTTTATTTATTAAGTTACCAAGATTATAAAAAAGCTTTACCTCTGACTCTACGTGAAGATATTTCTCCTTTATATGACTTTTTAAAGCAAAAACAGATTTGTGCCCAAAAAGAATTAGTCGACCATTTAAAAAGCGATAAATATAATAAGAAACTAGTTGCTTGGGAACAGTATTTAAGTGAACCTTTACCAAAGAAAGGGCTTGGTGATCTGGCTAATTTAACAATTAAAGAATTAGCTGATATAAGGATATGGAAAGTCTATCAGCGTGTATTAAAAGAAGGTCATGCCATTGATAATAATTCACCTGCTGAAGCCTTACATGACTTAAGAAAAACCTGTAAAAAGTTACGTTATCTAATGGAATTTTTTCAAAGCTTATATCCTCAAGAAGATATAAAGGCTTTAATAAAATCTCTAAAGGGCTTTCAATCAGTTTTGGGTGATTTCCAAGATTATGAAATCCAGGAAATAAGCATAAAACACTTTAGTGAAGAAATGATGGACAATAAAGTAGCATCTAACACCTTAATGGCCATGGGTGTGTTAGTTCAGTACCTTGATAGCATGAAATGTAATGCACGAAACAACTTTGCCGAGCAGTTTGAGTTATTTATAGCAGCCAATAACAAATCCGCATTCAAACAGTTATTTACAGATAAAGCCTAGAGAGAATATTAATGACAATTATTGCAACATATAACATTAAAGGCGGTGTTGGTAAAACATCTACAGCTGTAAATTTGGCTTATTTGGCTGCGCAAAATAATTATAAAACTTTGGTTTGGGACTTGGATCCTCAAGGAGCAAGCAGTTTTTACTTTAGAGTTAAGCCTAAAGTAAAAGGTGGAAGTAAAGACCTAATTGCTGGTGCCAGAGAATTGGATGGTTTAATTAAGGCGACTGACTTTGAAAACCTTGATTTATTACCAGCAGATTTTTCTTTTAGAAATCTAGATTTAGTTTTGGATGAACGCAAGAAACCAACACAGCGCTTAAAAAAACTCTTAGCTCCATTAACAAAAGAATACGATATTATTATTCTTGATTGTCCTCCTAATATTTCCTTACTTTCAGAAGCCATTTTTGAAGCATCTCAATTAATTGTATCCCCTATTATTCCAACTATTCTTTCATTGAGAACACTAGAACAATTAAAAAAATATATTAAAGACAATAACCTTAAGCATATTAAATTATTACCCTTCTTTTCTATGGCTGACAGGCGTAAGAAAATGCATAGAGAGATTATTGAATCATTAGTAGAAAAGCATCCAGATATTTTAAATACTGTTATTCCTTATGCCAGCGACATAGAACGTATGGGGCTTGAACGTATGCCTTTGGGCGGCTATATGAAAAAATCACGATCAGTTGATGCTTATCAATCACTTTGGGAAGAAATATTAGATATGCTTGATAAATAAGGTCGTCATAATTCTGTAATATTAAAACATCATAATACGATCAATTATTTAGACAATATTACAAAAAAGTCGGAGACCCAGTTATGTTTAAAAAAGCTTCTTTTGCCCTATCAATTCTTGCCCTTGTATTGACTAGTCAAGTATCGCTAGCCAAGCCTCATTACAATGTAGATGATTATTATCAAGTAACTAAAGAAGGCCGTATTTATATTTTTGATGATTACAAAACCTATGCTAGCTTTAACCAAGTTGGTGAAACAGCCTACCGTTTAACACGTATTGGTGCAGGTCCTAAAGGCGAGACTATAGTTTTTGGCTTAAGAAAACAAGATAAAAAAATGCGTTCTGGCTTAGGTTCAGTTGCTTTGTATGAAGGTACAGCTGAAGGTATAACTGATGGTTTTTATGGTGAAGTTGTTGATGAAGGTCGTATTTATGTCTTTAGTGAATGGGCTGATTTAAAATCATTTTTATCAGTAGGTGAGGCACCTTATCGTTTTACTCAAATTGGTTCTGCTCCAAAAGGCGAGACTGTTGTTTATGTGTTAAATAAGGGTAATAAAAAGAAACAACCTACTGCTTTAATGCTTGCTTTTAGCAAAAAACATAACAAATAATTTGTTTTAGAGTTATCGGTAGGAGGGGCCTTTGGCCGCGATTGAAACAAGATCAATATCAAGGGCAATCGCGGCCAAAGGCCCCTCCTACTGACCCTATAATAACTCTGATACGAAGTTTCTGTTATATACACTTAAGTTTGTTCATCAGCACGATAAATCATTCCCAATTCCTTCAAGTAATCTCCTGTACAACTATACCCCTGCCCTGCTAAAAACTTACAAGTTGTTAGCAATCTTTTGCTGATTCTTTTGTTAAGCCTATGCTTATTAGCAGAATTACAATACAATCTAGAGCTATTTTCAATTTAAGCTATAGCTAGGAGGCTGTCCGAGAATAGAGAACCTACTGCGAAAAACCCCTTTTGGCCATTTTCCCCGTTCATTTTCGTTGAATAGCGCAACTATTCGCCTCAAATGAACGAAAAAACTGACTCAAAAGGGCTTTCCCTCGCTACGGCTTCTATTCTCGGACAGCCTCCTAGACTTAATCTCATAGAGCCCTATTTTCTATAATTATAATGTTACTTCATCAATTAATATCAAATACAGTTAATAAAACTCCAGATGCTGTAGCTATTATTCATAAAGATAATGCATGGAGTTTCCAAGATCTTAACGATTTAGTTAGTCAACAATCTCTTGCTTTATTAGCCTTGGGTTTAAAACCTCAACAACGTGTTGCGGTCTATCTTCCCAAACAGATTGAAACAGTTTCAAGTTTTTTTTCTATTTGCCAAGCTGGTGGCGTTTTTGTCCCTATTAACCCCATTCTAAAAGCGGCTCAAGTAAATCACACATTAACTGATTGTAATGTAAAAATACTTATCACTTCTAAAAACCGGTTAAATACTCTGCAAGAGTGTTTATTAAGCTGTCCAGAATTACATACCATTATTATTGTTGAGCATGAAACGCTAAACTATAATTCAGGCTCAGATAAATCAATATTAAGTTGGCCAGACTTTTTAAATCATTCAAGTCGCTTTCGTTTACCTACCTTGATAGATACTGATATGGCTTGTATTCTTTATACTTCAGGGAGTACCGGCAAGCCAAAGGGCGTGGTTTTATCTCATCGAAATATTGTTGCTGGCGCAGAAAGTGTTGCTGAATACCTAAATATCCAGGAAAAAGATAATATTCTTGCTGTATTACCCTTTAGCTTTGATTACGGACTTAATCAGCTTACGAGTTCTATCTTAAAAGGTGCGAGTTGTATTTTATTAGATTATTTATTACCTCGTGATGTTATAAAGCTTATCGAAAAAAATCATATTACAGGCTTGGCGGCTGTTCCATCTTTATGGGCACAACTTGCTAAAATTGAATGGCCAGAATCTATTAATAGTCATTTACGTTATATGACTAATTCGGGTGGCAAGATGCCAAAAGTGCTTTTAGATTGTATACAAAGTAAATCACCTAATAGTCAGTTTTATTTAATGTATGGTCTAACCGAGGCATTTCGATCTACTTTCCTCTCTCCTGATAAATTAAGCTCTCACCCTGATTCAATTGGTAAAGCCATTCCTAATGTAGAAATTTTAGTAGTAAGAGAAGATGGTAGTTTATGTGAAGCTAACGAAATTGGAGAGCTGGTACATAAAGGTAGCTTAGTCTCCATGGGATATTGGAACAATCCAGCCAAAACAGCAATACGTTTTAAACCTGCACCTAATCAATTAAAAGAACTACCCATACCTGAGTTGGCTGTTTGGTCTGGAGATCAAGTCACTATGGATGAAGATGGCTATTTATATTTTATTGGGCGTAAAGATGATATGTTAAAAACATCAGGTTATCGTGTTAGCCCCACTGAAATAGAAGATGTTATATATAGTTCAGGCTTGGTGAAAGAGGTTGCCGCCATTGGTTTAGCCGATGATGCCTTAGGGCAGATTATTTATGCTATTGTTAGCGCTGACAATGAAACAAATTTTAATATTGAAGTATTAATGCAACATTGTAAATCATTATTAGCAAACTATATGGTACCTTCTAAAATTATACAATTAACTGAGTTACCAAAGACTGCTAATGGTAAAATCGACAGAAAAAAACTAACAACTCAGTTTGCTAACTAACAGTATTAGCACTTCATCACCTTTCACCTTAAGTTAAGTAAAGCTTTTAATATGAATAAACCTCAACATCATAACCGTGCATTATTTCCAATCGAAGATAATGAGCTAGTTGTTGGAGGGGTTAAACTGACACAATTAAGTCAACGCATTGGCCAAACACCTTTTTATGCGTATGACAGGCAGCTAATCACTCAAAGGATGGGGGAGTTACGCCAACAAATGCCTGAAGATTTAAAAATACACTATGCTATAAAAGCTAATCCAATGCCTGAATTAGTTCAACATATGGCAACATTGGTTGATGGCTTCGACCTTGCTTCAGCAAAAGAAATGCAAATAGCACTTAATACGCCAATATCTACTAATAATATTAGTTTAGCAGGACCAGGAAAAGGATATGAAGAATTAAAACAAGCGATTGCTGCTGAAATTACTATTCATGTCGAATCAGCTAATGAGCTAGAAACTATATCTCAAATAGAACAAGAAATAAGTATACAGGCCCATATAGCGGTTAGAGTTAACCCTGCTTTTGAACTTAAAGCATCTGGTATGAAAATGGGGGGTGGCTCCAAACCTTTTGGTATTGATGAAGAACAACTTCCCTTAATATTAAACCGTATTAAAGAGCTTAATCTTGATTTTCTAGGATTCCATATATTTAGTGGCTCTCAAAATTTAAAGGCAGAATCTATTATCGAGGCCCAACAAAAAAGCTTTGATTTAGCCGATAAACTATCAGAATATTGCCCAAACCCAATACAAAAAGTTAATATTGGTGGAGGTTATGGCATTCCTTATTTTCCTGGCGAAAAACCTTTAGACATTCAGTTGGTCGGAGATGCTTTAGAAAAGTCTATGAGCATTTTTAAAAGAAAACACCCTCAAGCTGAAGTAATTATTGAGTTAGGGCGTTATCTTATTGGAGAAGCGGGAATATATGTCAGCAAAATAATAGATAAAAAAGTATCTAGGGGTAAAACCTATATAGTGGTTAATGGTGGTCTACATCATCATCTTGCTGCGTCAGGTAATTTTGGACAAGTCATTAGAAAAAACTACCCCTTAAGTATTGGTAACAAAATACAAAGTGACTCCCATGAAACAGTGACTATTGTTGGTCCTTTATGTACTCCTCTAGATGTATTAGGGGATAAAGTGTCTTTACCTGAATCAGAAATTGGTGATTTGGTCATTCTATATCAATCTGGAGCCTATGGTTACACAGCAAGTCCTCATCAATTTTTAAACCAACCCGAATGTGTTGAAACTATAATTTGATACGTAAGTCATAAAACTTTATTTAACCTTAAAAAAACAATCATAATAATGAATAACAATACGAAAAAGTCGAGCAATGTAGTCTGGCATCAAGCTACTGTTAACAGAAAACGCAGAGAAAACAAAAACAAACATAAATCTGCTGTACTTTGGTTTACAGGGCTTTCAGGTTCAGGAAAATCTACGCTGGCTCATGCAGTTGAAGAAGCACTTTATAACCTAGATTTAAATACCTTTGTTTTAGATGGTGATAATGTGCGTCATGGGCTTAATAAAGATTTAGGATTTAGTGATATAGCTCGTAAAGAAAATATTCGTCGTATTAGTGAAGTATCCAAACTAATGCTCGAAGCGGGTATAATTACATTAACAGCTTTTATTTCACCTTTTAGAGATGAACGGGAAATGGCTAGAAGTTTAATGCCACATGGTGACTTTATTGAAATTCATTGCCAATGTCCTTTGGAAACATGTGAAACTAGAGATGTAAAAGGCTTGTACAAAAAAGCACGGAATGGGGAAATAAAAGATTTCACTGGTATATCATCCCCTTATGAGGTTCCTAATAATCCTGAATTAAAAATTGATACTCATAGTTTATCTCTAGAAGAAAGTGTCGATCAAGTACTAACACTATTAAAAACTCGCCATATTATTCCTGCTCAAAAATAAAACAAATTAATAAGCCTGCCAATGCACTTTATTAAAAATAATCAATTAAGTTTTCCTGTATATATAGTTTCAATACTATTATTTTCCTTCCTTATTTTCTTTGATACATGGAAGGCATTGGTTGATATATGGATTCGTTCAGATACCTATGCACATGGCTTTTTGGTTATTCCAGCCAGTTTATGGTTAATATGGCAGAACAAAGCATTGCACCCATTATTACAACCCACTAAACCCAGTTATTTAGGGCTCGCTTTTATTCTATGTAATGGTTTATTTTGGCTATTTGCTGCCATGACCCAAATTCTAGTTATTCAACAACTAGCCTTAGTTGGGATGCTTATTGGGAGTTATTGGTTTTACCTTGGAAACGATACGATAAAAGAGTTTATTTTCCCCGTATTATTCTTGTATTTTATGGTTCCAGTAGGAGAGGCTCAGTTATTACCTTATTTAATGGAGTTTACAGCCGACTTTACTATTGCTTTGATTCGATTAACTGGACTAAGTGTTTATAGAGAAGGCTTACACTTTAGCCTGGTTTCTGGTGATTGGTCAGTAGTAGAAGCATGTAGCGGTGTACGTTACTTAATTTCGTCTATTACTTTAGGGACCATCTACGCCTACATAACTTACCGTAAGAACTATAAACGTGCGATTTTTATCTTATGCGCCCTTATAGTACCAATTTTTGCCAATGGTATGCGCGCATATATGATCGTTATGATTGGCCATTTAAGTGGTATGACATTAGCAACAGGTGTAGATCATATTATCTATGGGGCATTCTTTTTTGCCATTATTGTTTTCATCATGTTTTATATAGGGTCTTTTTGGCGAGATCCAGACATTGATGAGGAAACTATATCAAACTTTAAAGTTCAACCAAATACTTATACAAGCAAACAATCTAGTCTTGTAATATTTGCAATACTGCTTAGCTTAGCCTTGTGGCCAATTAGTAATGATCAACTACAATCACATTACAAAGCCCAAACTAACATACCAGATTTTTCCTTAACTGCAGACAATAATCATTGGGTAGAAATAAAATCACCCAATTGGAATTGGCAACCTAAATTTAATGGTGCAACAACAGAATCTTTACGTTATTTTCAGAAAGACGAGTCTATAGTCGGCTTATACGAAGTAAATTTTGGTGATGAAGAACAAGGGGCAGAACTCATCAATACTCAGCATGTATTAGTTAATATTGAAGAGAGAGATCAGTGGCATACTATAAACCCTGCCACACAGACATTTACATCACCTGAAAGTAAAAAAACATTAACGGTTGATACCTCAAGAATAAGAGGACAGATTAATGACTTTATTACGGCAAAATGGTATCAAGTCGGCAATGTAAGCACTAACAATCAATATTTAGCAAAAATATACCAGCTATATAAGCGCTTAACTTTAGATACTTCGCCTGAAATATATTATGTTGTTTTTACAAAGCAATCGACTTTACAAGATGCAGAAAGTCCACTATTAGGTGAATTTATTAGCGTATCGTCTTTAATAAAATAAGGGTAGTCATTTGTAGAGCGGACTTTAGTCCGCCATAAAGGTAGTATTTATAAATTATTGCGGACTAAAGTCCGCTCTACATAAATAAAAATGTAGCTATGTTAGCTTAAACGTTTAACCCAGTTCAAAGTTAATTGGGCCACTTCTTCTCGCCACTTTTGAGAAGAAAAAGTATGGTCAGCATCCATTAACTCAACTTTTGAAACATCGGACTTCTCAAAGATTCTTTGTTGTTGATTATCAGCTTTCACTACTTCTCTAAATTCATTAGCCGTCAAGTCCTTTCCACTTAGAATAAATAAAATGGGTCGTTCAAACCGATTTAGACAAGCAAGCACCCTGTCAGGCAAGGGCAAACCAGAGTCAACTAAAAAAGTCTGTTGCTGCTCTGTCATATTTATTGGGCTGGCCTTTGATTCTAACAATCTCTTAAACTGCATAACTAAAGAAGAAAAGGACTGACGATAATTAAATTGAAAAGAGAAGATCCTCTTCCACAGCTCCGAATGAAAAAGATGTTGTAAATAATAATATTTAAGATAAGTTTTAGCCGCACCATGCTCAGTAAAGACCCAAGGGTTTAATAAGACTAACCCCTTTATTCGTTTATCTTGGTAAGCATAAAATGAAGCCGCAGAAGCTGCATCACACAAGCCCCAAATAACTACCCCTTTTAAATTTGGAATAGATTTATAAAAATTATCAACAGCCGCTGAAATATCTTTATCGATGCTTGAAAACACACGTGATTCACCTTGTGAATCCCCCATTCCTCGATAATCAAATCGCATAACAGGGATAGCATTGGTCGCCAACATCCGGGCAAGTAACACAAATTGACGCTGGCTCCCTACTCTATACTGTGGGCCACCAACAACAATTAAAACACCTATTGCAGAGGTACTCTCTGGTTTATGAATCATTCCTATCAATTGCTCTGATTGACAGGAAAAAACAATAGGTAATTCTTCGACCCTAGTCATTAATGCTTAACCTTAGGGTTTATCACGATTTATTAGAAACTCTCTCATATCTTCATTTTTCACCCGTTGATACAAATCTTCCACTTTGATAGTCAAACCAATTGATTCCAGGGTTAAAGAATCCCCTAATAAATAATGCTTAGAGCTCCATTGATCTTTTTTTCTACTGACCTCAACATCGACAAAGTCCTGTTCGATTAAAACATATTCTTGTAATGTAGGAATAGATTGATAGGCTGTTCGCTTAATGGTTGCATCATATCGCCGAGTCGATTTAGAGAACACTTCAATAATAATGGTAGGTGTCTCAGTATAATAATCATCTTCAGTTTGATCATCACAAACAACCATAGCATCAGGGTAAAAAAAATCACCACCAACTTTTACTTTCACATCCGATGAAAAAGGCTCACAACGGGAATTTTGTAGGTGGGCATGTAGGTTCACAAAAACATTTCCAGAAACTCTCTCGTGATTTTTACTTGCACCAGACATTGCATAAACTTCTCCATCAATAAATTCATGCTTAATCTCTGCTATTTCTTCACCTGCCAAATATTCAGCTTCAGTAACTTTAGTTAATATTTGATTTAAAGACATTATGATGCCCTATTTGATGATAATGTGATCAACTCAAGCGATTCAGAAATATCTTGTGTTGCCCAAAAGTGACATCCAGCAATTATATCAAGTGAAGTCTCAATTCCTTGTTGCCTAAGCTTTTTAATCCACTGAGAAGTAGCATACCCCCCTTCTTCACTAACTGCTGCTAATTCAAAGATTTGAACCTGTTTTACCTGATTAATTTTAATTTGATCCATTTTAGCCGAAATTATTGGAAGGGCCAGTTCAGGATTTAAACAATAACCAGCCACTTCAACACACTGTCCATTTAATAACTGCTGCTTTAAGCTAGATGTGGTCTTTTTCGACTTATCTTTATCCATCATAGCTGCAGCAACATTCAGTCGTAAAAACTGCATCACAAACTGCTCTCCATTTAAAACAGGCTGCCAACAAATTAACTTATCAATAAAAGGGTCATATTTTTGTAAATAATTTAAAGCCAATAAAACACCCGTTCTTACGCCCCATAGATGAATTATCTTGTATTGCTTTTCTTGTAGCCATTTAACTGCAGTATTAATATTACTAAGCCAGATATCCCAAGTTGCCTCAGAGAAATCACCCAGACTATCACCAGTGCCCCACAAATCAAGCACTAAAACCGAAATACCTTGCTCAGCATAAGCTTGAGCTTGCATAGCAACCATATGTCGAGATTTATTCATTTCTTCAGCAAATGCAGGGATATGAATAATACATTGAGAATTAGGGTTATCTAACGGTGAATAATACATTGCAAAAATCTGCCCTAGCTCTGCAGAAATAAATAAAGGCACTGTTTTATATGTTGATATCCCTTCCATAAGCTTACAATTAAAGCTTCCCTTCAACAAAGATGACTAAGGAACTGACTGTTTCAAATACCTGAGCATCAATTTCATCATCTTCAACAAAAAAACCAAACCTTTCTTCCAGTGCCGTTAAAATAGAAACAACTGCCATAGAGTCAAATTCAGGAAATGTACCTAGCAATGGAGCGTCATCTTTTAACAATGCATTATCACCTTTAAGTTGCAAAATGCTGATTAAAATCTCTTTAACGTCTGTTGATATTGACATATATACCTAAATTTCCTATAGCTAACATAATTCATCTTGTTCAACTCTTAACTTATCCATTATAGTAAATATTTCTTAAAATAAAACCTTATAAATTCATTAAGCATTTTTAAACAGCCTTTCCATGTACGCCAATTAAATATCATTATCCCCCACCGCTCACGCCTATGGGACATCCATTCCTTTTTGTAAGCATCATCACCGCTTAAATAATCAACACAGTCTACTTTATCAATATCTATAACGTAACGCATTAAAGTAGCGGTTAAAATGGAACCAATAGATAGGTTTTTATATTTTTCAGCATAAGCTAATTTATAAATATACGCTGTATTATCTGCAACAATCCATACTTGTGCAGCAATAGCAACATCATTAATATAAGCAACACCTAACCTTAATGCGCCCTGCTTAGCAGCCACACGCATTAAACCAGAAATAAAATCCGGAAATGTCTCTTCACCCTTCCAGCTTGAAGCATATACAGCTTCGAAGGCCTTTATCCCCTTTTCTAGTCCCTCGCCTTTATATAAAATTTCAGCTTTTGCTCCTTCAAGCCGGTTAAATTGTTTTGTTTTTCTTACGACTGTATTTCTAACTCTAGAAGAGAGTCCGGAAAAATACTCATCGAATGAGCGTTGATTAACCTCTAAATACCAATTAGCAAAACAAAAAAAAGGAATGCTTGGTAAACCAACCCCTTCCATATTCGATATTAACGAAACCTGCTTTTGTTCCATCGGCTGTAATATCAGTGTATCCCACACGAATTCAACACCTTTCATCCCCTTTAAAAAGTTTCTTACAATATGCAACTGCTCATTATCTTCAACATTAGATAAAAGTTGAAAGACGGGGGAATAATAATTGGTTAAACTTTCTAAAGTTGAATTATTAAATTTTAATGGTGTTAATAACTTTAGCTCACCCTGATGGAAATAGTTTAAAAAAAAAGCACGTTCATTTTCTGAAAGTATTACGGAATTAACCCAATTTTCATACCAATCAAATGAAGAAAAAAACCCAACATTATCATTCTTTAATAATATTACAGCTTCATCTGATAAATCCTCAAACTTAGTAATATTAATCGTCATAAGTTATTGCTAAATAGCTAATACTAATTCAGATTGTGCTCGTTGATAGTCCTCAGGAATACCAATATCAATAAAGTAAGAATCTGTCATAAAAGCATTCACTGTTACTTCATTCAATTTACATTGAAGAAAATCAACTTCAAATGAGAATTTTTCTGGCATCGGAAATATCTTAAACAATGATTTATTTAAAATATAAACACCTGTATTAATTTGCCCTGAATTAACATATTGCTTTTCCTCAAATGAAACAACGCGTCCCTTATCCATCTCAACATTGCCATATCGTTCAAAGTTTTTCATTGGTTTTAAAGCAATCGTTAAATCAGCGTTGCTATCTATATGAAATAATGCCATTGCCTGCCAGTCAATGGCACAAAACGTATCACCATTTAAAACAAGTACATTAGTATCCTTTGCAAAAGTTAATGCCAACGCTATTGCCCCTCCTGTACCCAAAGGAGTTTCTTCATATGCATATATCAATTCCAAACCATGCCAGCTACTACCAAAGTAGGCTTCGATTTGCTCACCTAAATAACCAACTGAAAGAATAACACGAGAATACTCTCGCTCTTTTAACCGAGTTAACAAATACTCAAGAAAAGGCTTATCAGAAATGGGTACCATTGGCTTTGGGACTGTCAGTGTCAAAGGATAAAGACGAGTTCCTAATCCCCCTGCCAAAATAATTGCTTCTTTCATTTTAAATGTCCAAATAACTGCTCTTCAACCATTGTACAAATGATATGTCCCATCAAAATATGGCACTCTTGAATTCTTGGAGTATTCGTAGAAGGAACTTTCAAACAAAAATCACAGAATTCATCCGTTTTCCCTACCTTTCCCCCTGTAAAACCAACAGTAATAATGCCTAGTTCACGTGCTTTTTTTAAAGCCGCAACTATATTCGCAGAGTTTCCTGAGGTAGAAATCCCAATAAAAATATCCCCAACCTTACCATTTGCCTCAATTTGACGGCTAAACATAGTCTCAACTGAGCTATCATTTACTACAGCTGTTAATACAGATGTATCTGTTGTCAAAGCAACTGAAGCTAGTGCTGGGCGATCAAAACAAAGCTTATTAACTAGTTCAGCTGCAATATGCTGCGCATCTGCTGCACTGCCGCCATTACCAGCTAACATCGTTTTAGCACCATGATTATAGGCTTTTACAGTCACCTCAACTACTTGTTCAATCAAGTCAATTATTAAACTATTTTCAAGTAACAATTGCTTTGTTGTAATAGAATCTTTAATTTGTTTTTTTACAAAATCTATATCTAAATTCGCCATGATTGAACTCCTTGTTTTTCAAAATTAAAATTAACAACCTTTCCTGACTTTTGAGAAAGCATATTGATCAAACCCATTTTCTTAACTGGATCGACAATAAACATAATAAAGCCTCCCCCTCCAGCGCCAGAAACTTTACCTGCTAATGCTCCATTAGCTTTAGCCTCAAGCATCAAATCATCTATATCACGATTTGAAATATTTTGAGCTAATTTTTGTTTTTCCACCCAAGAGCGCTCTAAAATAGATGCAAACCGCACAATATCTCCTTTAAGCAAAGCCTCTTTCATCTCATAGGCATCTTTTTTTATTTGATGTGAAGCTGTAAGGGAATCAGACCCCTGTTTTTTAAATTGTGAAATTTGTTGATCAATAATGCTTGCAGAAGAACGCGAAACACCTGTGTAATAAAGAACCATAGAACTATTTAGCTCATTAACTATCCAGTTTTTAATTCGTAAAGGATTAACAATAACATGGTCATTGGCATTAAACTCCATAAAGTTAAAACCACCAAAAGTTGCTGCATATTGGTCTTGCCGGCCACCTGACAAACCAATATCTTGTCGTTCTATTTCATATGCCATACGTGCAATTTCATACTCACCTAATGGTAAATTCAACCATTCGACAAAAGCAGTCAAAATTGCCACTACCATCGTAGACGAAGAGCCTAAACCAGAACCTGCAAGAGCATCAGAATATGTTGTCACGCGACAAGGTAAAGCAACTCCCTGATTAAAGTCACGTACAATACGGTTATACACCCCTTTATGTAAATCTAAAGTATCATCGTAAACAAACTGACTTAAGGCCTCACTCTCAAAGTTTTCACCCCGATCTGTAGCAATAAAAAAAACCTTATTTTCATCCAAAGGTTCGATAGTACAATATGCATACATAGCAATCGATGCATTTAAAACTGCACCACCATACTCATCACAATAAGGAGAGACATCTGTACCTCCACCCGCTAAACCAACGCGTAACGGTGCTCGAGATCTAATGATTTTCATTATTTTAGTTCCTTCTCTTTAAAAAAATACACATACTCAATTCCAATGTCATCGTTAAGTGTTGAAAAATTGAAGTTGCTCTTAAAAGCCCTCTCCTGCTGGAGAGGGAGGGGTGAGGAGAAATTTAAACAATTCTCTTCTTCAATATTTCCTTATAAATCAAGGGATAAAAGGAAATTTTAATTACATACTGTTTGTTTTCTCCTCTCGGCAATTGCTCCTGCTTTGCTCTACTCTACCTTCTGCATCCATGCAGGCGTCCAGCAGGAGAGGGCTTAAGAGCTAACAAAATCCATACTTAACGGTGACATAGCCATTCCAATTGTTTTTAATTAAAATTCCAAATTGAAAACTAGCTATCACTCAACCCATTTATCAACAACTCTTCAATTCTACGCAAGTTGGTATCCCAATTATAATGTTCTAATACACAATTACGCCCAAAACTAACATCCTGCTTAACCGTACCAGAGAGTAGTGCTAAAGCCCCCTCAATCATTTGTGCTTCATCATCTGCAACTAACGGTGAAAATCCAGAATATTCTTGAATCCCTTGTAAAGCATTACTAGTTGCTAAAACAGGTTTCTCCATCGCCATAGCTTCCAGCACTTTATTTTGAATACCACGAGCCAAGCGTAGGGGCACTACTGAAAATTCCCCATGAGCAATATAAGGCCTAACATCTGGTACTCCTCCTGTCACGAAGACGCCAGAAAGTTTAGCTAAAGCTTTTACTTCTTCAGAGGGACTCATTCCAACAATGTAAAAACACGCATCATTGTTCTGTGCTTTAATTTTTGGGAAAATAGTGTTTGCAAACCAAACTGCGGCATTTATATTTGGCCAGTAATCCATCGCCCCAGTAAAAACAATAACTCTATCTGATTTATTATAAGGGCTTTCATAATCCAAAGCAGGGTCAAAATAAGCACTATCAACACCTTGAGTTCGGTGCACTACTTTATCTGCCACACTTGGAACCAGTTTTTTAAAAAAATCAGCCTCATCTTTTGAAACAAAAACCGTCGAATCAAATTCATTTGCCATTGCTGACTCAAATGCCAATAACTTATCCGCTTCACGTCGATAAATCCAGCTCATAGGCCAAGCATGATCTTTTGCATATAAGCGCCATTTATCAGAATCAACATCCTCCAAATCTAAAACTGATTTAACATCAGCAGTCAGCTTACCTGTAACATACTGAGCCATTACCCCAGAAAATATTAGAGTAGAGTCTATAAGCTGTTCTTTAAGCGTATCATCAACCCAAGCCTGTATTTTCTGGTTTCTATAATACGGCAAAGAAAGTGGCTCACCTGTTAATAAACCTCGTACACTAAACAGTTTAGCTGATTTAGGATTTAATTCGACAATACAAGCATCTTTACAAAAACTCTTAACATATTCAACATGCTCCAAATCTGCTTTATCATCAACAAAACACGCTAGATATACCGAATAGCGCTTAGATAAATATTTTAATAAATTAAAAGAGGTGATTTTATCTCCTTTATTAGGAGGATAAGGAAGTCTGTGAACTAGATAAAGGATAGATTTCATTCTAAAATACTCAACAAAAAAACTAAAACAGGACAAGAACAGCATTTCGCTTACTAGTAAAGTAGCTACACACCACCACAAACAAGTTCAGCTACAGTAACCAAATTATCAAAGGTTCCATCAGCTTGCGCACTATCGGTAGGTAACACTTGCTTTCCAGTTTTTACAAAAAAACATTTTTCAACCCCAGCGGCTTGCCCAGCTAAGATATCACTTAACTTATCTCCCACCAAAATAGAATTATTTAAATCAATATTATGCTCTTTTACAGCCTGCATTAACATTCCTGGTGCGGGTTTTCTACATTGGCATGTTTGCAAATAATCACCTAAAGCATGTTCAGAGTGGTGGGGACAATAATACACATCTAATATGTCTATACCCTGTCGCATGAACTCAGTTAACATCCAATTATTTAAAACCGAAAAATCACCTTCAGTATAGTACCCTCTCCCAATACCTGCTTGGTTTGTAATCACAATGATTTGATAGCCAGCTTTAACAAAAGATCTACAGGCATCAAAAACACCTTCAATAAACTTAAAGTCTTCAATTCGACAGACATAGTTTTCATCTTGATTGATCACACCATCGCGATCAAGAAATAAAGTTTTGTTTTTATTCATCACTTAAGTTAGTAATCATAATGTTTAAGTATTTCCTTAGATAACCATTCCGACATTTCTTTAGCTCCTTTCGCATTCAAATGTCCAAAATCTAACCAAATATCAGTTTTAGATAGCATAGTTTTTGGAGGGATTACTGTCTCAGCTAGGGTTTTATGAAATGTAGCATCAACTGACTCGTCCAAAGCTCCATAATGAGGCAAATATAGAAAAACAACTTTAACATTATGTAATGCAGCTTGCATACTAAGACTAACTAGTGACGACTTGTTAGCATTAAAAAATACAAAATTCTTTAATGGACTACTACGATCAAGCTTACCTTTATTATCTTTGTAATACCTTTCCCTATTAGATATCAAAGTTTCAAGTGGTAAAGTAACATTTCTTGAGCGTCCAGAATGACTCAAGGTATAGTTTAAATGTGTACCAAGATAGTCAGACCTATTAAAATCAAGGTCATCATTAAATAAAAAAGGGACATAGGTTTTAAAAAATAAAGAAAACTGCCGTAAAGGTAAATGAGTTAAATTATTAGCATATCGTAAATTAACTAATACGGGTGCAGCTAATAAGTCCATCGGTTCAGACAAATAATGTGTCGCAGGATGCATATCCCTAGCTTCAGATTCCCGCACCTCAACAATCAAAAGCTTAGGTCTTTTATATTCAAGTAAGAACTTAGTGAGTACAAAATGTAGATCTCGCCCAAAATGAGGAATAGAAAAATTAGCAACATGAATTTTTTTTTGAACAGATTGATTAAGCCTTTCCTCAATAATATGACTATCAACTGAATTTAAAGTATGTGAAGTTCCTATAAAAGCAATGTCAACAGGTGCGTCATCAAATACAACTCTCTCATAAACCCACTTAGCTTTTGCATAAGTCCCTATATTAAGAGACTTATACCGTAAATATGTATCATGAGGTAACAAACAAATTGCAGTCAGTAAAAAAACTGCAACACTTGCTACTATCAACCAAAACTTAAAAAAAACAAATTTATTTGACTTCATATTATTAGAAATTAAAGTAAATAAAAACTGTCTGCTTAGGCATAAACATCAAAGAAATAGCAGCAAGAAACCCTAACATAACTCCATAGCGAGTTTTAAAAAAACAAACACCTCCCATAGAGCAATTAAACGCTTCATACCACAATTTATTATCTGGTTTATAAGCAAAAAACTGCAATGTATTAGGAAGAAAAAAAACAGTAAACAATCCCATTACTATAAAAATTAAATCTAACGAAGTCCATATCGTTACTTTCAAAGCCTCGCCAAGAAAAAACATTGATTTAATCATTAGCAAAGCTCCGGTTAAATTTTCAGACCTAAAAAATACCCAAGCTAGAATAACAGCTAAAACTGTAATCACTTGACAGAGATACACAGGTAACAACAAAAAATTATATTGCTTATACATATATCTATAAGCATGATTAATAATTAAATAGCACCCATGAATTCCACCCCAAATAATAAATCCCCACCCTGCACCATGCCATAACCCACCAATCAACATAGTTAACAACAAATTGGTATATCGTCTAATATTGCCATGCCTATTTCCACCTAGAGCAATATATAAATAATCTCTAAGAAAAGCTGACAAGGTTATGTGCCAACGCCGCCAAAAGTCAATAACTGAAACGGCTTTATAAGGCGAGTTAAAATTAATAGGTAACTGAATACCAAACATTAACCCTAACCCAACCGCCATATCAGAATAAGCAGAAAAATCAAAATATAACTGCAATGAATAAGATACAGCCCCTATCCAAGCTGACAGAGAATCCAGTATTAGACCATCATCAAACTGGCCAAAAATAGTATCACTAATAGGCGCAAAATTATCAGCTAGTACAAGTTTTTTAAAAACACCAACAATAAAAATAGCCACACCCAAAGATACTAACTTTGAAGATATCTTTTGATCAGATAATCTCATTAATTGGGGCATCAACTCTTTATGATGGACAATAGGACCTGCAATTAACTGAGGAAAAAAGCTAACAAAAAGAGCGTATTCTTTAAAGTTATAATTTACGCTTTTATCGCGGTAACAATCAACCAAAAAAGCAATTTGTTGAAAAGTATAAAAAGAGATACCGACAGGTAAAATAAACTTTTCAAAATGCCAAGAATGCCCCGTTATATAAGAAATATTATCTACTATAAAAAATGAATATTTAAAATATAAGATTAATAATAAATTAAAAGCAACACCACTATATAAAATTAATTTCTCTTTATTTCTCCATATATGCATAACCTTATAACAAACATAATTAAAAATAATAGAGGAAATAATTATATAAGAATCTGACCAATTAGGTAATGCATAAAATATAACAGATGAAACTAGTAGCAGAGGAACCAAATAATGATTTTTATTTTTTGAATAAAAAAAATAAAATACCCCAGCCAAAATCGGTAAAAAAATAAAAACAAATTTAAACTCAGGAAAAAGCATTAAACGACCCATTAAAATAAATAAAACCGAGCTATCAATAAAATCAAACAACAAAACCAGCAACTGCCTTTAAATCACTAAAAACCCCATTAAGCTGAATACAATCAGTTCCTGACACTTTTTTCTGTTTTAATAAAAATCATCGCCCCACACCTCGCTTAGTATGATATCAATAAAATCATTAATTTGATGAACATAGTTTTCATCATGATTAATGACCCCATCACGGTCTAAAAATAGTGTGGCATTACTCATTGTTAAATAACCGATTAAGGCGTTGGAAACAAATAATCATCCAATCTAGAATCATAAACTATCAGCTTCCAGAAGTTTCAAATAATCATTCATATCATCATTTACTACACGATCATAAATCTCTGCAACAGGAACACGACAATCAATTGACTCAAAAAACACTTCATCCCCTAAATAGAAATGTTCAGGCTGCCAATGATTATTACGACGACAAACTTCCACATCGACTACATCCTGCTCTATAACCACATACTCTTGCAAACTAGGCAGTTTTTGATATGCAGTGCGCTTTAATGTGTGATCAATACGACGGGTAGATTTTGATAACACCTCAACAATAATTAATGACGTATCAGTAATACCATAATCATTCGCCTCATGGTCACACACTACAAGTACATCAGGATAAAAAAAATCCTTACCCACTTGCACTTTCATATCTGAAGCAAAAGGCTCACAAGGTGTGTTTTTCAAATGGACACCAAACTCTCTAATAATGCTTGAAACTAATCTATTATGGTTGGTACTCGCCCCGGCCATAGCATATACATCACCATCAATTAATTCACGCCTAACTTCACTCACAAGCTCACTATCCAAGTAATCTTGTTCAGATAATGGCTGTGCTTTATATTTTAAATTCACATCACCCTCTAACTTAAACTCACGTAGGAGCGGTCTTTAGCCGCGAATCATTATGCCAAAATCGCGGCTGAAGACCGCTCCTACAACCAAACAGCATCCCAAAACGGATAAGCCCCAAGGTTTTTAACCAACCCCGCTCTCAAAGGATTAGCAACAATATACCGCGCAACCTGGAGCACATCTTCTTCTTTGCGTAACGCATGATCATGATAACCTTCCTGCCAAAGCACACCTTTAGCACCACAACTAGGTTGCATCAATTTTGCCGCTCTTGATGAGCGTCCCTTAACTCCCTGTATTACTTTAGCCAAACTATAATCATTTTTCAACACAAACAACCAATGAAAATGATCTGGCATCACTACAAAGGCCAAACTTTCAACATGTTCCTGCTTATGTTGAAAACGTAGCGCATCAACCACAATTCGTGCCAAATAAAAATCAGCAAACACCTTTCTACGTTGTTCAGTCACAGAAGTCACCAAATAAATTTGATTATTTCCAGAAAACCGACCCTTCCGTAAATTTCTAGCATGTGGCATTCTCATTCACCCTTACACAAAATACCCGTAGGAGCGGTCTTCAGCCGCGAACCGTTACGCCAAAATCGCGGCTGAAGACCGCTCCTACATCATCCTTGCCTACTCACAAGCCTGAATCGTTACTCTCAGTTTAGATATATTGTAATATTGAAATACGAACCCCATTTTGCATTTAAAAAGCTCCTTCTTGGAAAAAACAAATAATAAGTTTATGATTGGTGCTGGTAATAAAAATCCTGCCCAATATTGGATGATTATTTTTTCCAGCTCCCTTATACGGAAATGACCATTAAATTTAGGCGCATTCACTTGAATCTACAAACAACATACGGCCAAAAGCTAATATCGCTTATCTGCATTTTTACGGCACTTGCCATCGCAATGGGCTTACCCCGCGTTGGGCATATAGTAATCGGCTATTTATTAATCTATGCCGTAATATTAAGCCAAAACCTAAAAATATGGCCAATCCTTTTACTTATCAGCGTACCACTGCTTAACTTAACACCTTATACAGGCCGCTTTGCAGTTACCGAATTTGACAGTTTAATTCTACTAACCTTTGGCATGGTTTGGTTTAAACAAAAAAAACTCAGCTACTCCAACACACAAATCGAATTAAAATTATTCCTAATTTTAACCTGTGTCGCAGTAATATCTAGCTTCAATGCCCTCTCATCTTTCCCAGATGCAGAAGAACTCTACCTAACCGTATATCAACAACCACAAAACATTTGGAGAGTTGCAAAATCATTACTCTATGCTCTACTACTTTATCTATTAATACATAACTCCGATAGAAAAGAAACAGGGGAAATCATACGTAATTTTTCTATAGGAACCTTTGCATCACTCATCACATTAACCTTAATTATATTTTGGGAAAAAGGCGTACTACATACAATATTTTCAGGGGCTTCACTACGCTCAATACTAGGTTCTGCTCTATATTTTTCAATAGACTTTAGGCCTACTGCACTTTTTTCTACAATGCATACAGGAGGAGGGTCCTTGGATAGCTACATCGCTATTATGTTCATCTTCCCTGCTTTCTTACTTTATGGAAAACCATCAACAACAGCCAAAACTATTTTTCTACTGGCCTTAATGACTGGACTCTATTGCGCCCTTGCGACAGTTTCAAGAGCAGTGATCGCGGCCACTGCAATGACGACAATAATTATTGTTATTTTTCATATACGTGAAGCAAGTAAAACAAATGAAATTAAAACAGCTTTTTTCGGTAAGTTAGCGAACCTAATAAAAACAAGTGCTTTACTAATATTATGGGTGGTCAGCCTTACTATAGTACAACCTCATATGGGTACTGAAGGCCTACTATCACTTCCCACTTTTACTTTTGCATTTGCCGTTTCTTATTATCAATTAAAATCTGGACGACCTTATATACTAGGCATTGTATTTGTTCTATTCGGTGCACTTATTACCGAAGCCCTTTTTGATCGAATAGATGACGGTTTAAGTCAAGAAGAAGTGCTGTACAAAGGAGGCATACTCGTAGGTTTAATTGCCTTAAACACCGTAGCATTTCTGCTGAAATTTAATACTTACAAGCAAATAAAACCACTAGCTCTTCCCCTCTTCATTTTTATTTCGGCGGCCACATTCATCTCTATGGGCTTTAGCTCAGCAAGCTTAGCCAAACGACTATCTGAAATAACTCAAGACACCAGTGGAAGAGCACGCCATTGGGATACTGTTAAGAGCACAGGAGGAGAAAGTCTATTCAACACCTTATTTGGCAATGGGCCTGGAACCATGCCACTCCACTATCCTTTTGCTTTTACAGGTTCAGAATATTTTACAACAAAACAAATTGATCCAATAAAGGGCACACTAGCCATTACAGGTAGCAGCCAATCAATAATTCAAAGAATCACTATTCAGCCCGAAGAAACTTATACATTTAGCACTGCTGTGCGCACTGATGATATTAAAGGAAGTATTGATGCAGCAATATGTAATAGAAACATTATTATCCAAACAACTCACAATGGAACTTGCTACCCGCCGCAAAGAATCAAGCTTGCAAAAACTGATAAATGGCAACGCTTTACCGTCACACTTCCCACTAAAAACTTAAACACTAAAGGAATATTTTCTAGGCCTACTGATTTTGAAATAAAATTTCATAACTTCACTACACCTATAGAAATCAGTTATTTTAGTTTAACAGACTCAAGTGGTCATCAACTGCTACTCAATCCAGGCTTTGAGAATGATCTAGATTCTTGGTTCTGGGCCAGTGACTTTCAACATTTAGGCTGGCACAGTAAAAATGCGTTTTTACACCAATATTTTGAACTTGGAGCACTAGGACTATTATTAACATTAACGCTGCTTGCATCAATAACCTTAAAGACGCTTATTAAAAGCAAATCTCTGGACTCATCCACTCAAATTTCATCACATAGCTTAGTATTAAATTTTCTTCTACTAGGCTCATTTATAACGATTTTAGATGACCCTCAAGTCGCAACCTTTTGGTATTTAGGGATTTTTATTTGCTCATTATTGCTTAGCGATAACCGAGTTAATATTCCAACCCTAAATATGCCAAGTCAACATACTTTATCAGAGGCAATTACCAGCAGAATTAATAAAACAGTCAGTCTCTTTCTCAACAAAAAGAAATTAATTTTAATTGCTTTTACATTACTAATTTTGGTTAGTATTTCAACTGACTTTTATACTAGATACGTATATAACACATCACCCGCTCAGGTTATTGCACGATTTAATAGCTCAAATGTAGCCGAATTAAAATCTGAATACCCTTATTTAAACTTCTTGTGGAGTTTCATAGAAAATGTTGCTCCCAAAGATGAGCGCTTTATATAAGTACCAAAGCATAATTAACTTAACATTTTTGTCGGCTCGAATAAATTTCAACTTACGGAAATCTTACAAACTTATAGAAGGGATCGATTATAACTCGTAGGGTGGGCAGCGCTTTTTAGCCCACCGTGTACGGTCTTGATGGTGGGCAGAGAAGCGTTGCCCACCCTTTTTACATGATCTGTACTGCTTTAAGTTAGTAACTTACGAACGTATTATATAAATTAGGCGCATTATAAAAGTGTTAGTTTAATTTTACGTTGGTACTTAGTAGAAACTGCAGAAGCAGTCTTTATACTTGAAATGTTCGCGTATAAGGTAACTGGCAATAAATAACCTACCCAGATTGTGCGGATTTTTTGTTTCTGCTTGCCTAAGATCCACAAACTAGAAACTCGCTTCTACATCATCAAAAACTTGCAGGAATTAAAGCAGGCAAAGAACTCAAACTACCATCAAACTCAAAAAGTCCCGCCTCTTTTCTACTTTTAAAAAATTTATTACCCTCAAATACGACACTAGGCATATTAACAGAAGACATCGCTACAATTTTATTATTACGCACTGTAATATCGCCTAGCTTCTGCCCTCCAAATAAATGTCCTCGATTAAAACTCATTAAAGAAAGTAACTCCGCCTGTTGATCAAAAATAATCCAGTTATTTTCCAAAAGTACTGAATGCTTTCCTTTTTGCAATCTATTTTCCTCAAATGCCAATCCAATCATATCTCTATTGTCCGACTTAGGGCCCTGCTGAATAATACTATTGCGCACCACTAATACGCCACCACCAAAATGATCAATAGCTCTAGAGTTAAAACCATCTAACGCTGCTATAATACTTCCTTCAATCAATGTATTCTTGGCACTCACCTTTAAACTATGCCCCACTCCTTTAGATGAAAGGAACTGCACATTTTTAAAAACAATATCACCATCTGTTTGAATATAAGCTCCGTGTGATCGACCACCAGCACCACAACGTTCAAAAATTGAATCTGAGACCCGTAGTTCCCCCGCATTATAAAAACTAGCTAAAACCCCATTCTGGCTATCATGGCAATAAATATTATTTAAAGTTACATTTTTAGCCGCTAGTCCAACTCTAATGCAAGCACCATTATTATCCCCTACGTTAATATCAGAGATTTCTAGATTGGATATCTCAACATTTGGCGCTTCAATAATTAACGCACCTTTACCGCGACAGCTAGTCGACATCAAATGAGGACGTTTACCTGCTTTTAATTCGCCAACTATTTTTAAAGATTTTGTTATTAAGCCACAAGTATTTAATACTTCAGCCTTAATATAAACCGTCCCTCCTGGCCGAGTAGCTATAATCGCTTTTTCTAAATCAGAAAATTCACAACCATAGAGACAGACTATTGAAAAGTCATTGCTATCTCTAGTATTATTTGCATTTGCACACCCCCAACAAAAAAGAAACAACAAGAAAATACGCCATAAATACCCCACATACACCCCCTAAGCTACTTCAATCTAACACGGTAATTTTTTAAATAAATCAAGATACTACAAAGTAAACTACTAAGTCCTCTAGCTTTTTCATACAAAGGCTTATTATAAACAGCCTTTAAATCAGTAAGCTCCAAGGTTATATCTAAAGACCGATTAATCAAAGCCAAAGTACTTTCAGGGCTCTCAATCAACTCATCAAACAGCACATCACAACAAGACAACTGATGCTTTTCAACAAACTGCTTAATAAGCCTCTTAATTTCAGCATTATAGGTGGCACAATAGTTAATTGTCTGTATATTCCTACGCAACAACTCAGATATCCAGCGCTGAGATATCGACCTATCAACAAACACCACTTGGAAACTATCTTCAGGCAATAGCTGAATCCAAAATGGCATAGTCACCCACAGCCGAGGATCTTTCCATATCCAAGGATTTTCTTTATCACAATCAGCAATAAAGGTTTTAAATGCTGTTAAATCAATATGATTAATCAGATCTGCCGCTTGAGCTAATTTATTAGCCTTAACAGTTATACTATACTCTTGATCATAGCTGAGTAACTGCAACAATTGTTCATTGAGCTCAACTAACCGGCTATTTTCATGAGTATTATAGTCTGATTTTTTACACGTAGAATCACCAGACCAATAACCTGCTCTACACAACAAATTAGTCACTACTGAACTTCCAGAAAGACCACTCGTTAAAACAATAATATTTTTTTTCATTAACTATAAATTAGGGATCGGTATTACAAAATAATATTTTTCATAAACAAGTCTCACATACTTTGTACTAAAAGACAAAAAAGCATATAATTCAATACACAGACGATTAGCCTATACTGACTTCAGCGATCCAATATTAAATGTCATTAAACCCCAAAGAAATCCATCACATTCTATTACTTGACGGCGATCAATTCTCTACTCTTGCTATCGTTAGATCTTTAAGTAGAAAAGGACTTAAAGTAACTGTTGGTGCAGAAAAAAACAATGCTATCTGTCGTTATTCAAAATACACACAAAATTTCTTCACCTACCCTAACCCACTCACTAATATTGATAAGTTTTACAAAACTATCAACAAACAAATCAACGAAAACAACTACGCCCTAGTTATTCCCGTTACAGAATTAACGACACTTCCCTTATCAAAAATACGTGAACAAATTTCACAAAAAACCGTATTAGCCTTACCTGACAATCATGCATTAGAACAAGTCACCGACAAAGCACAAACTTTTGCTTTAGCTGAAAAATTGGGTGTTCCGGTCCCTAAAAGTCACCATATAACCAACCCAATATCTTTAGATAACTGCATCGCAACACTAACTTACCCTATTGTACTCAAACCAGCACGATCGATAGCAAACGCTGAGAATGATGTACGTGCTAAATTAAATGTCGATTATGCATTTAACCAAGAAGAGTTAGAAAAAAAGGCCAGCGGCATACTCAAAAATAGCGAACTAATTTTACAAGAGTATTTTGAAGGAACAGGCGTAGGCATAGAGCTTATTGCCGACCAAGGCCAAATTATTCATGCATTTCAACACCAACGCCAACATGAATTACCACTAACAGGTGGCGGCAGTTGTTTACGGAAAAGTGTAGCCATTAACCCGCAACTACTCGAATATTCACAAACCTTAATTAAAGCGCTCAATTGGCATGGTGTCGCAATGGTAGAGTTCAAATACAACGACACCACCAAGCAAAGCTGCTTAATGGAAATAAACGGCCGCTTCTGGGGTTCACTCCCCCTTGCCGTTGCAGCAGGATCTGATTTCCCTTGGTACTTATATCAACTATTAATTAACCAGCAACATCCAGAGCAATTTAACTCTACACCTGGGCATATTTCACGAAAAATGCAAGCAGACTTATACTGGTACATTCAGGTTATCTTTCGCAGAAATAACAACCCTCTTATTAAATGGCCTAAGAATAGTCAATTAATAATGGATATTCTCTCAACCTTTCATTATAAACACCATTTTGATGCGTTTAACTACCTAGACCTAAAACCTGGCTTTATAGAACTTGGCCGAACATTCTCTTGGTTTGCTACCTTTACTTATGACTTCATCAATAAAAAACTTACCCATAGGAAGCATCTAAAAATAAAACAAGCACAGACACTTCAACAATCTTTAACCAAAGCAAACACGGTACTTTTTCTGTGCTATGGTAATATTAATAGAAGCGCTGCTGCTGAATGTATCTACCTTCAACAAAACAAAACACCCAGGCTAAGCATTAAATCTGCAGGGTTTCACCCTATACAAGATCGCCCAGCCGACCCTAATATGATTGCCATCGCTCAAGAAAGTGACTGTAACATGCAAAATTGCTCCTCACTTACACTAGATACACAAATGCTTGAAACTGCTGATATTATTCTTGCTATGGAAGTCGACCATTTATTAAGGTTAAAAGATGAGCACCCAAAATATCAACACAAAGCATACTTATTAGGTAGTTTAAACCCCGATGTACAAGCGCCACTAGAAATTAGTGACCCCTATGGTGAGTCGTTAGCAAAATACAGAGCTTGCTTCAAACAAATAGAATCATGTATTAGCAGCCTATCAAAAAGAGAAGATTAATATGCTTACTTCTCCCCACACCCCTATTGATACCAGCCACCTTACCCAGCCTCAATTAATTATTGTTATAGATACAGAAGAGGAGTTTGACTGGAATAAACCCTTTGACCGAAAAAATATTGGGGTAAAAAATATAGCTCACCAAGAAAAAGCACAGAAACTCTTTGCTAAATATGGCATAAAGCCTACTTACGTCATAGACTACCCCATCGCGAGTCAAGCTGATGGTATCAAGCCTCTCAAAGAACTCTATGACGAGCAACTTTGTGACATTGGAGCACATTTACATCCCTGGGTAACCCCCCCATTTAATGAAACTGTCAACAATAAAAATTCATTCCCTGGCAACCTAAGTTACGACCAAGAATACCAAAAACTAAAAAAACTTACGCAAACCATAGAAGATAATTTTGGTTTCAGTCCAACCATCTATAAAGCAGGTCGTTATGGCGTAGGTAATAATACTAGTAAAATTTTAAAAGATTTAGGCTACCAAATAGATTGCAGTGTTGTACCCAATACAGATTTTAGTAGCAGCAATGGTCCAGATTTTTCTCTGCAAAAGAACTGCCAACCCTACTGGTTTGCAGAAAATAAAATATTAGAAATACCCCTTACAGTTGATTATGTCGGCTTATTATCAGGGGCAGGAAATAGACTTTATAACACCCTACAACAAGATAAATTTATCAAATTAAAAGTCCCAGGAATTTTCTCAAGGCTAGGTTTATTTGAACGCATAAGACTCTCCCCTGAAGGCCATACGCTAGATGAGTTAAAACGCCTCACCTTAAGTATGTTACAAAAAAATCATAAAATATTTTGCCTCACCTACCATAGCTCCACGTTGATGCCGGGCGGATCACCTTATGTAAATAACGAAAAGGAATTAGCAGCGTTTCTAGATACAATAGACCAATACCTAGATTTTTTTGAAAATACAATAAAAGGTAAATTTAGCACACTAAAAGAAATATAGGAGCGGTCTTTAGCCTCGAACGTATCAAACCACTACCCATACTATTTATATATTCGCGGCTAAAGACTGCTCCTACAGATATCCCATCTTAGGAAAACAGGAGCAAACAATGTCTGCCATTAAAAAAACCGCTTTAATCAGCGTAGAAAAATATTTACACGACGAACCAACGCGTGAAATAAAACATGAATTAATTAATGGCAACGTGTATGCAATGGCAGAAGCTAGTGCCAATCATGAAAGAATCTCTGGTAATCTGTATAGAAAATTAGCAGACCACTTAGAAAATACGCCTTGTGAGCCTTTTGGCTCAGATATGAAAGTCAAAGTTGGTACAAACTTCTTTTACCCTGATGTACTGGTCGACTGTCACTTCGATGAATCAACCCCCTTTTACACAGAAACACCTATTATCATTATTGAAGTACTGTCAAAATCAACCACCCAAAAAGACCGCACCACTAAACGCTTTGCTTATCTTAATATTCCTACATTACAAGAATATGTGCTTATTGAACAAGATTTTGTAGATATTGAAGTCATCAGAAGAAAAGATAACTGGGGCTCAAAACACTATTTTTTAGGTGATAAAATTACATTTGAATCCATAGAATTAACGCTAGAAGTAAAGGATATCAACGCTAGAGTAAATAACAGCGATATGCTCGACTGGACTAATAAAACAGAAATTACTAACAGCTTAAATTAACACTAATAAACTTAAACACTTTAAAAGAAATACCATGACCTATCAAAACAACATTTTCTTTTCAGTCATTATCCCAACCAGAAACCGACCTAAAGTAATGCACGAAGCACTTACCTCAGTACTAAATCAAACTGAAAAGTCGATTGAAATAATTGTTGTAAATGATGGGTCTGATGATCAATATGCATCAGACTATGAACAGATATGCCAGCATAAAAATATAACTGTACTTAATTTAGAGCAATCATTAAAGGGCCATGGCCCCAGCTATGCGCTTAACATGGGCGTAGCTATAGCTAAAGGCGAATATATAGCCTTTCTAGATGATGATGACCAATGGTCATCACTTACCCATCTAACTGATGCAAAAAAAAGTTTAAGCAATAACTCTGCAGATATATACCTCACCTTACAAGAGGCCTACAAAGACAATCAATTAAAAGACAAAAGTATTTGGTTATCACCACTCACCGAAATATTAGACAATAATAAAACTGCATCAGAACTAAATGTTGATACATTAATAAAATGCGGCGGGTTTGCCCACCGTAACAACCTAATTATTAGCAAGTCACTTTATAAGTCAATTGATGGTCATGATGAAAACTTAAGGTACGAAGAAGATAGAGAGTTTTATCTTAGAGCCATAGATCAGGCAAAAAAAATAATTTTTGTACCCGAGTTTATATCACGTCATAATATTCCGACACCAAAGAATAATAACCTATCTAACTCATATTCAGAAATAAGTAAACTACGCTCAAGACTTTATTTATTTGATTCCATTATCACCCAATCAAATAACATCAATATAATAAAATATGCTGAATTACAGAAAGTTTACACTTTAAAAACGCTAGCAGAAGCCTTTTACAAAGAAAAAAAATATACATTAGCAAGCCACTATGCAAAACAAGCAATTTGCATAAAATTTAGCCCAAAATGGATAGCCTTTACTTTTTTTATAGCTATAAAAGCTATAAAAAAAGGTGCAATTGGAAATACAAAATGAAAGATATATTAAAAAAGTATGCACTTAAATATGGATCAAGATTTAGAACAAGGAAATCTCATATTTTCTGCATAGGTGCTGCTAAAACGGGGACAACATCTATAGCGCAATGCTTATCTTCAGATTATCGAACTGCACATGAACCAGAAACCATATTAACAAATAAATTAATTATTGATAAATTAGACGGGAATATTCTCAATACACATCTAAAACAAGAGCTAATAAAACGAGACAACCGCTTAAAACTAGAAGTAGAATCATCACACCCCTTAAGCTATCTTAGTCAAGAGTTAATCGAGGTTTTTCCGAAAGCAAAATTCATTGTCACAATTCGAGAACCCTACGCTTGGCTAGAATCACGGTTAAATTTTCATTACAAAAAAAAACCACCCGAATGGGAGGAGTATAGAAACTATTTCTGGATAAAGAAAAATACAAAATACAAAAAAGAAGAGGAAGTTCTTAAGGAATATAACCTATGTACCTTAGAAACCTACCTAAAACAATATGCAGAACAATATAAAATAATTTTCGACCATATACCTGCCGAAAAAATGCTTTTGATCAAAACTGACTCTTTAAATTCATCTATAAGAAACATAGAAAACTTTGTTAATGTTAAAAATGGCTCACTAAAAATGCCTATAACTAATAAAGAACACAACAAAATTTCAGTTTTGGCAAGTATTGAAGATATTTTTATTCGAGAAAAAATATGGACTAATTGCCATGAAATTATAGAGCAATTTTTTTCTGAAACTACAAATCAATATAATTAAAATGAAACTATATTATTATCAAGACCCAGAAGGAAAAATAAACTTTGGAGATGATTTAAACCCATGGATATGGGGGAAATTATGTCCTGAACTTTTCGATAATAATGATAATGAAATTCTCGTTGGGATAGGTACATTACTTAACAACAACATACCTAAGGAACCAAAAAAAATCGTATTCAGTACTGGTGTTGGATATGGGGACACTAAAGCCCCCCCCGAAATAGATAGCACGTGGAAATTTTATTGCGTCAGAGGCCCTTTATCAGCAAAAGCACTAAATTTACCAAAAGAAAAATCTGTCATTGACGGTGCTTATTTACTAAAGAACATTATAAAAGATATTCCCGAAAAGAAATTCAAGTTTTCATATATGCCACATTTTCACTATGCAAATGAGTCTTATAAAAACATGTGTGCGAAACTAGGTATTCATTATATAGACCCAAGCCAGAATATAGAAAAGACTTTAGATGAAATTTTATCAACAGAAATTCTTTTTTCAGAAGCTATGCATGGAGCAATTGTCGCCGATTGTTTTAATATTCCATGGGTTCCAATCAGAACAAATAATAAGATACTAAGTTTCAAATGGGAGGATTGGTGCCAATCCATAGAAATTAAATATATGCCTATCGATATAAAGCCACTATGGAATACGAAACTAACATTACTACAAAAAATAAATCACCATTACAAAGTATACAAAAATATAATTTTATTTAAAAAACTAAAACAAAAAGGAATTCAAGCCACATACAATAGCGATGAAAAAGTATTATCCAGTAAAATAAAAATATTAAATCAATGTTTTGAAAAAATGTTAGATGACAATGATATAAAAACCAAAGATAGAAAAATTAAATTATCATAAGCATTATTAAGAAAAATTGTGCAATACAGTAATACTAGACAAATTCGCAAACTACTTATTAGTGATGAGGTCTCAATCTTTTGCTAGAAGAGCATTAGAATGGAAAAATTTAAAATACGTTTGACAAAGCAATTGAATGGGCAAAGACGATGACTTGGAAAGGAATAAAACCAGTTGTTCACTATTGTAAAAAGGTTTATAAAAGTGGTGTAAACTGGCCAAAAAAGAGATGAGACCTTATGAGGATAGAATTTTTCTGTCAAGCTCATTACAAAAATGGGGTATAACCATTGATCCTATTGGTGGGTAAGTTTATTTTTTTGAAGCTCCTAACTCATTCATTGGGGTAGCGTTAGCTGTAATAACTAATGGCACCACAACTAAGCGCTTCATTAATATAATGACCAAAACCTTCAGCTTCAGAAGGACATAAATGAATTGCACATCTATTTTGTAACTCATCTATTCCACCTTCTGTTAAAAATTCACTAATTAAATATGTGCATCTAAAAAAAATAATATGAGATATAGTAAATGAAGTTTAGAAATGATATTAATTTTTTACGTGCTCTTGCAGTAATATTGGTTGTTCTTTTTCATTTTAATGTTCCTGGTTTTGGAGCAGGATTCATTGGAGTAGATATATTTTTTGTTATATCTGGATATTTAATGACATCTATTATCGTATCTGGGCATGATAATAATTCCTTTTCTTTTTTAAAATTCTATATTTCCAGAACCCAAAGAATTGTCCCTGCCTTAATCATTCTTTGCATAGTTCTGTTGCTTTTAGGCTGGTTTATACTTCTTCCATCTGAATACAAATCACTTAGCAAACAGTCAATTGCAAGTCTTTCTTTTATATCAAATTTCTATTATTTCTTTGAAGCTGGATATTTTGACTCATCATCCCATGAGAAACTGTTATTACATACTTGGTCTTTGTCAGTTGAGTGGCAATTTTACTTAATTTACCCTATATTAATAAGTTTAATTTATAAATGTTTAGGTAGACCTTATATAAGATATATCCTGACTTTACTTATAATTATCTCTTTTTCATCCGCCGTTTATGCATCATCGCATTCGCCTTCAGCATCTTTTTATTTACTGTTTAGTCGTTTTTGGGAATTAGCTTTTGGAGGAGTTCTATTCTTTTTTAAATCAAATAAAAAAATAAAATGTTACCTTGAATATTTTGGCCTTACATTAATTATTTTAGCTTTATATTTTATTTCTATAGGCACTAACTGGCCAAGCTGGCTAACTATTATCCCAATATTAGGAACAGGACTAATCATATTACCTGCACAAGGATCTTCAGTGATAATGTCTAACTACCTCATCCAGATAATTGGGAAATCTTCATACTCTATTTACTTATGGCATTGGCCTACTGTAGTTATTTTACATAGATTAGAGTTATTAGATAATAATTACTTTATTATTTCTGGAATAATAATATCTTCTTTTCTTGGTGCCCTATCATATCGCTTGATAGAAATACCATCTTTAAGTTTACTCAGAAATAAAATTACTCCATTATCTAAAAATTTGGGGAATGGATATTTATTTACTATATTAATTATTATCGTAAGTTGCAATATCTATATTTATATAAGTGAAGGAATACCGCAAAGAGTATCTGATGAGGTGAATATTGCCGATAGAGAGCGTCATAATAGTATTACGAATCAAACAAATGATATTGTAAAAGCGAAAGAATCTGCGTTAAAAAGTAATACTATTTTAATTGGTGACAGTTTTGCAAGCGCAATTTCTGAGGCATTTAAACATTCAGTTCCAAAAGATTTAGAATCCACCTTAATAATACGTAGAGGCTGCCCAACAGTTTATAATGCTGAGCAAAAAGACCAACTATTAACACAAAAATGCTCAACATTTACTAATACTTTTATAGATCTACTAACTGAACCATCAACAAATAATGGTAAAACTATTGTTATAGTAAATTCTTACGGTTATTGGACAAATAAAAGAATCTACTTTGTAAATCAAGGAAATGCCATTCCAACACCTTCTACAGAAAACCTATTTATTAAGAATTTTGTAGAAACAAGCTGTCGGTTACAAGAAAAACATAAGGTTTACATTGTTCTGCCAATACCCAAGTATTCTAAAAATGTACCTACTGAATTAGCCAGTAAGCTTATGCTTTTTAAATGGAATAAAGACCTTTACCAAGATAAAGAGCACTATAAACTTGAAAATAAGCTTGCTAACCATGCAGCACATGTAGCTAGAGAAACATGTGGGATAAAGTTACTCGATCCAACAGAGTATTTATGTGAAGATAATAAATGTTTTTCTTCGTATAAAGGTCGCCCATTATATTATGATGATGCGCACTTAAGTAGGTATGGCGCTAGTTTCTTAGAGCCAATGTTTAACAGCATATTCAATTAGTTTTTCTTGTTAAGAATGTGCTTATCTCAATAAGATAAGCACATTATTTTCCAAAAATTGACAAATAAAATGTCTTCCAAATAAATTGATATTCCTTTACAGCATTTCTTAACAAATAAATACACAAGCTAATAAATACAAGATAAATCAAAGCCCCAGCTATTATTTGAATACATAGTTGAACTAACTGACTGTATTGTTCAATAAAAACATTAATATCCATTAAGAATAAAGTCATCAATACAGAAGAAAGCAAAGGTAAAAAAATCAACCCTATAATTCTAAAGAAAGAAAGACTAGACGTTAATGTTAAAACTAACAATACAAACAAAGTATTAAATGATGATAGAGTTATTCGTAAAACTGCAAAATTGGATAAACTCATACCACTAGCTAATAATAAAAAAGTTGCAACAGTAATGACTCCAAGCAACAACTCAAACTTAAAGATCAATTTCACTTTACCAAGTGCTGTCATGATTCGAGTAAGAAAATCACCTAGCATAGCAGGCAATAAGATGAATGCTAAAATCTTAACAATAGGAGTTGCATATTCCCATTGATCTCCCAATAAAACAACCACTAAATTATCCGCTGTTATATATGTACCTAAAGAAACCGGTAATGCAATTGCAAACATGACAGTCAGTGTTTTATGCGCTTTGTCTGCAAATAAAACAGCATCATCATGTATTGCAGATAAACCAACATATAAAGGGTCTAAAATTGGTCCAATAATTTGCCCAGAGGGCAAAGTGGCGACATCTTTGGCTACTGTATAAACCCCCAAATCCTCTAGCGGTAAGTATTTAGAAAGAAAAATATTATCGACTCTAAATCGAATAAATACAAAGATACTTTTAAGTAAAATCCATTGAGAAAACGCCCACTGTTTTCGCCAGCCGATAAGTGAAATTTTTGGACGGTATTTATGAAAAATAAAAGTACCAATAACAAAAATTACTGTTTCAATTATTTCAGCATAAATAAAAGCCCAATAGCTCTTTAAATAAAAGGCTAGATAAATTTTAACAATTAACCCGACAACTCGACTAGATAATCGAATAATAAATTTAGGCCTAAAATTATATTCCTTATCATATAACACCAGCCCAATATTATTAAACCCATACAAGAGTGGAGTAAGTGAAGCGACCTGTAAAACTTCAAAAAGCCTTTCATCACCCATAAATTCACTCACGATTCCCGCAGAAGAAAAAACACCAACCGCAGAAATTGACTTCATTATAATATTAATTGTCCACCCTGTATTAAGGTCAGAATTATTAATATCTATTTTTCTAATTAAATAACGATCAGTACCGACTGATGCAATAACATGAAACAATCCCGTTACAATTGTGGCCGCAGCTACAACACCAAAATCATCCGGCAATAAAATACGGGCTAATATAAGTGTAGAAATAAATCCGATTAATTTATCTAACCAACTTCCAAGATATTGCCATATCGAGCTTTTTAGAATTTTACTTGCTATAGATGATTCCATAAATTAATAAACACTTATCAACGAAAGCTGAAATATTTTTCACTTCAACACAGGGCGGACCAAAAAATATTGGTATTGTTAATTTAATATAGCTTCTAACTTTCCATTTCACTTTAGGATAAAAATAAGGGCAGAAAAATTTAGGGGCTATGCTTCTACTATAACGTTTTGAGTTACATCTTAAGTGAGCTAAAAACGGTCTAAAAGGCTGTTTTACCCTCGAACTGTCATGAGTATTAATAGCCCCATAAGTCTTTACATGATATATCATTGGTTAAAACAGTGTAACTTCCAAAATGGTATTACATTTTTATACATTAACATCAGTGATAAATTTGATAGACTCAACACCGAAAATAAAACTTATAAATATAAAATACTACCAAGTGTAATTAAATATAATCACTTATATCGTATCCATATCTTTTAAAAGCAGCATACTCAGATTTAACAAACTCATCTCGAAGAGTCAAATCCCAATCAATATCATTTTTACTTTTAGGCGATTCATTAACTTTATCCATTTCATTAAGCGTTGGTAAATCAAACTCTAACCCCCTAGATTCCAATAACTTAGCTAAATCAGAATTTAAATTCTCAGTTTTACAAACGCTACTTATACCAGGAGTTGTATACCATCCATACATTTCTGTAATATATCCAGGTCTTTTTATTAATAACTTTTCAACAAAGTCATTAAATGAATCTGTTCTTAAATCATTTAAAATAGCATTAGGATGCCAAAAACCATAATAATCATACTCACTACTCCAATAGTACCAGTTCTGCCCCTTTGCATACCTAAAATATGATTCTATCCATGAAACTGGGTTTCTAACAAAACAAAACATGAAAGGAAGTGACTCTTTAGTCGGTTGCTCGGGTCGTGGCCCAGAGGTCCAGTCATGTTTTTCATTGTTACTATTAAGTTTATTTTTCAGTACTTTTGGAAAGTCAGTAACAACTCTGCAGGCTTCATTTTTCCACCCCTGAGGATATAAGCACCTAAATATGTCATCATGCTTTCCACCTACACTCCCTTTTATGAGATTCTGATTTTTTAAATACTTTTCAATAAATGAACCCCCAGTCTTAGGAATATGTATAAAAATTGACCCATCAATAAGTTGCTTTCCCATCTAAATTTCCTCAGTACTAAAATAACGAACAATTAAAAAAGTTGAATTAATATTATTGATAATAAGATCATATAAACTGAAAAAAATAACATTATAGATCACCTTGGTTAAATTTTATTGAATATTAACAATCAATAGACTTCGAAAAGATACTTTAACCATTACCTATTTTATTAGGAAATTATTATCATAATAAAGTCTCAATAAATTAAACCTTCATTTCCCCATCATTAAACAAGCTAAATTTCTATATTTCCCTTTTTTATATCTGGTACTCCCAATAAAATGGACAAACGAAGCAGACTCTATTGGGTCACCAGATAACGGGTACATAAAATTTTGATACTTTGGCCAAGGTAATACTGATGCATTGGAGGTTTTGGAAATCAAGCACATCGTTGCTGTTTGTTCACTCCCCCATTCATGCCATTTTTTACCAATTTTTTCTTCTATTTGTTGAGATAAAGACTCTAATTCTAGAGTCGTAGCAAAATTCTGTGGATATCCAGCAAATCCGGCACAAGCCCTTAAATATTTGGTACCATCCTTAAAAAACTCAATATCTTTAAATATTTCTTCGGCCTTAGCTTGGACATGTTGATTCTTCCATTTAATAACAATATCATATAGAAAGTTCACATCAACTGGTTGCCCCCACCTCTCACTTCCAATTAAGAAGCCTTCATTTTTTTGGACTTTATCATGTATATCAATTAATGGCGCCAATGAAACAGTATCTGAGTCTAGCTGAATAACATAACTATTTTTTGCTATCTCTGCTATACGTAATAATCGTTTCCATGAGATATAAGTAGGACATGATAAAGTATCAATATCATTTGCATTAGAAAAATTAATATTCGGAATATGGTATTTCAATAAACCCTGATCTGCTTCAGTTAATGATCCATCATTAATTACTTCAATGGTTCCATAGCCAAAATACTTCATAAATGTCTTAATTGCTACTAAATACATATTAACAGTATTATGTCCCAACATAGTTACAATAGTAACTTGCGGATCTAACCTATATTCAATTGGGGGAGTTTTTTGAATTTTTATAATATTCAATTCAAAAAACTTCTTATTAAAAATATCTGTTAATTTTTCAAAAAAGTTCATACTTTATAACCTGATAAATAAATTTTTCTAAATAATATTTAATATTTCTTTGTACAAAAAAATATTATTAAACCACACAACAAATGGCAGTAAATATATAATAATAAGGTCAAAAACTTTATGTATATATATTTTCCATTCTAAATCAAATTCATTTAATTTATACGGTAAACAATACATAATCCAAACAGCTAATACATAATGACCACTATAAAGGAACAAACTACTTCTATACTGATATATAGTATGAAACAAGACATTAAAAATAAGCCACACTAAGCTAAATAACATGATAAATCTATGTTCATTTTTTTTACACCTAAACACAACAGACACAGCTAGAATTGCTATTACTGTCCAGCCTATATAATTAAACTCCATCAATCGAAGGTCTATCATTGTTATACCTTCAGGTAAAACAATATTGGAAACTTTAGGTGACACAATAGAAAATATTGTAAAAACTGTTATAACTTGAAATATCCCTGTTTTTTCTCCAGGTCGATTCACCGTCCAAAAAGTACGTTTAAGTATCCCAACTGGGTCTTGAATGATATCTATAATAGTTTGAAAATAAACAAAAATAAACAATATTATTCCTAATATAAAAACTCGTATTAATTGTTTATATAGATTTATATTGATAAAGCTTTTTAAATAAGTACTACCCTTATTTTTTACTAGTGAATATTCCATCAAAAAGACTAAAATCAATAAGTAAGAGGTTGTACCAATAGCCATGACAGATATAAAAGCGCGCATCCATATAGGGCATTCACTATTTTGATTTACATGCCTACTTACAATTAAAAATATTAAGGAGATCCAAAAAATAGAAACTGTATATACGTCTAAAACCAACCCTGTTGAAATATAAGCTGACGTCCCTGCTAATCCAATGGTTAATAAACTTGCATCTAAAGTTCCTCGCCCCATACTCCGAAAAATATAAAAACTTACCAGTAAGCTGCCTGAATGAAAAGCCTGAGATATGACGATAACGGAGACATTATCAGAAATACCTACTGTATTCAGAATTATCACTATATAGTGATATAGATAAATAAAAGGGTGCTTGATTGCTAAAGGCCTAACATCAGTTGCCGGTTTAAATTGCCAATCTATCGTATCTCTTGCCACAAAATCAAAATACCAACTTTGGTCTAGATCAAATGCTATATTTATCTGCTCATAAAAACCAATTGCTAAGAGCTCTTTACAGCCCAAAAAATAAACAATATAACTTAGTAAAAATAGACTAAATGCAGCAATAAAATCTAATTTTTTAATAGATAAGATTTTGGTTTCCAATTTAACTCCTGCTTACTAATATCACGCCAATAATGATCTGAACGACACCTATAACTCTAATCAAACTAATCTGCTCCCCTAAAATAAAATAAGCGAGTACCATAGTAAATATAAACCCTAAACCAACAAAGGGATATGCCTTACTCACATCAATATGAATCAAAACAGCCAGCCAAACAACCATTCCTAAAACATACAAGCTTAATCCAGCCCAAACATAATAATTTGTCGCTATTAGCCATATTTTATGTAGGATTGTTTCCGCATGTTCAGCAACTATTTTGTATTTACCCATTCCCATTTTTAATGTAATCTGAGCTAAAGCGGATAAAAAAACACTAAAAACAATATAAGCAAATATTTTAATTGTCATAATAATATCGAGGTAATAATAATAGCAAAAATACAACTAATACATATTAGACTTCCTTTATCTTTAATTGTAAAGACAATAGGGTCATCATGCATTTCATCTCTGAAGGTTTTAATCCACATCCTGCCAACCCAGTAAAGTAATAATGGACACACTAACCATAAGATTTCAGGATACCTGTATTGACTAATACTTTGCGTATCATTTAAGTACAATATGACTATTAGAACACTAATAAATCCACTAGCTACTCCCATACATGCCAATATATAGGTGTCCGGCACAGTATAATCTCTTCCTGGAGTGCGTGTTTTTTCATCCGCTATTAATGTTTGTAATTCACTACACCGTTTTACTAGCGCTAAACTTAAAAATATAAACATCGAAAAAGCAATTAGCCAAAGTGATGGCGTTATATTTATCACTAATGCACCCACAAATATTCTAGTGGTATATAGTAATGCTAATGCAATCGTATCAATTAATATATAGCTTTTAAGTTGAAATGAATACAAGAGAGTTAACACTAAATAAAAGACAAGTCCATAGACAAAGGGGATATTGATATTAAAAGCGATTATAAATGCAATAATAAATAATACTAAACTCATTAATATAGCAATCGGTATACTTATATTTCCTGAAGCAAGTGGTCTATTTTTTTTTCTTATATGCTCTCTATCATTGGGTATATCAATTAGATCATTAACTATATATGTTGCAGATGCTAATAAACTAAAAGAAAGAAATGCCATTATTACATCAAGTACTGCGTCTATATTGGTAAACTGTTGAGACATTAAGATAGGCACAAAAAGTAAACTATTTTTCACCCATTGATACATTCTTATTGCTTTAAAAACTGCCCACGCAGTATTGTTATCACTCTCAAACACTTGGCTAATATTATCAATTTGAGATTGTTTTCGCTTGAGCCCTCGCGTAGGGTTTACAATTAACGATTCCTTAGCATAAGGAAAAATCAACATATCAATAGAAGCATTACCTGCGTATGTAAAATCTTTTGTATTTGATTTTATTTTTTCTAACTTTGTACGTCCTGATACATTTTGCTCATCTGTACTCGCTATGACTTGACTAAATATACCTAAATAATCTGCTATCGCTTGTGCATATTTCTCAGTCGTTGCAGTTGCCAGTATTAATTTTCTACCTGCTTTATGTTGCTCTTTTAAGTAATTTAAAAAAGATTTGTTATAAGGTAATGTTTGTGGATTGATATCAACTAACTGTGATATTTGATACTTTAGATTACACTTTCCTTTTAATAACCAAAATGGCAGTATAAATAGATAAAGGAATTTCCATTTTATCAATAACAAAACAGATTCATATAAAATATCTGTTTTAATTAATGTGCCATCTAAATCGACATAAATATCATAACTATTATTCTTATTTTTCATTGTTCTTCCCTAGGCGTTATAGTATGTATTCATTGGCTCAGATTATTTCTCTCAAGCACAATTAAATTAATATTCATGGCTAATGGCTATGTACTTACCACAGGTTAAACGGTGGATTGGAAGTGAGGCTTCAGCCTCGTCTGGCCTATGCGAGGCTAAAGCCTCACTTCCAATAATCAACCTGTGGTTTGTTAATAACCATGTTAATATTTATCCATTTTAAGTGTATCAGTCATATTACTAACTTTCTTTGTAACTATCCGATTATCTAATACATAAACAATTACAAATATTGCATAAATAAAATCAAAATAAGCTATACTCACTGTCCCACCTGACACACTATAAACAATAATAGATATTCTTAGCATATCTAACAAAGTAATCACCCAGTCATCCATATTATTCAGTTTGGCTCTTTTTTTTATTGAACCAATTTTTACATAAGCTGAAAATAGTATCAGTATAAATAATATTAATCCCCCAAAACCGTGTCCGCTTAACACTTGAAAGTAGATACTATGTGCCGCACGTACTGGCTCATTGTAAAGTACTTCCGGTGTAGGAATAAAATCTAATAGATGAAAATCACCTACATATTGTTGCCAAATTAATAAATTTTCAATTGATTTAAACCCCTCACCAAACAACGGGTTATTTAATGCAATCACCACACACATTTTCCATACCATCACTCGATGCATAAATGAGCCATCTTCTTCAGCATGTTCTACAGTGTCCATTCGCCCAAACCATGATTCAGGTAACAAATTCATCGACACATAAATAGTTATAGATATTATTACTAGCCATAATAGTTTTCTTTTGCTACTTTTTAATGCAAAAGCAATTAACACCGCTAAGCCTACAAAACCTGCTCGTGAATAGGTGGCAATAAGACCCAACATATTTAAAGCAACTACTCCGACCAAGCCATTCTTAAGTACCTTATTCTGAGTTTGTTTAACTAGATAAAAAGCCATGGGTAATACAGTGAGAATCATCACCGCTGAAAAGTTATTATCCCCTGTCATACCTCTTAAACCACCTACTCTGTGCCCTCCACCTGAGACAATAAACTTCAAGCCTTCTCCAGCGGCTACAGCTGCAATTGATAAAACCAACATCCATAATATAAAGTCTATATGTCGTTTTTTATGTAATATAGCTATCGCAAAGAAATAGAATAATATAACCCGCATAAACTCATTCCAGCGTATCCATATAATATCTTGATTTGCACCACCCAGAAATGATGACAGTGTTGTCCATATAAAAAATGACAAAATCAATATAGAAAGTTTATCCAGGATAATTTTTGGTTTATTCTTACCAAATAAATAAGCCAAAATGGTAATTATTGCAAATAATCGATTATAGGTAATTGATGCAGAAAAACCATAAACTAATTGGTTGATATTAAACGCGGATGTCCATAACCATAGGCCTGCTGCAATAAAAGGACGTTTGAATGAATAGTAGATTAATAATGGCAATAAACTTACTAAGAGAAGATCACGCATAAGTTTTATTCATCTTTGTCTTCCTCTTCTTGTTTATTTGCCCAATAACAAATATACGCTATCGATAGTAACTGCATACCAAACATAAAGGTTTCGATCATCTTTAGTTGTCGTGATTTATATATTAAAGGAAGTTAATTGAATATTACTACGTATTTTTTGCTAACGAAAAGGGTTTTTCAATACTAATAAACAGTAGAAATGCTGGGATTAATGTTAGAAAATAGACTCCCACTCCAAGCACGACAAAACTTATTAAATCATTTATTTGAGTGGCAAAATAGGTTTTTGAAAAAAGGATAATGATAAACTTTACAGCTAAACCATGGATCAAATAATAAGAATAGCTCATATTACCAAACCAACGTAATGGCGTGAAGCTAAATAGCTTTGAACTAGGACTTTGCCAGCTAAAACATTCATAACATAGCATAAAGAAGCAGATATAAAGAATTACTGTCCGCCACCAACCACCTTGAGGTATATTAAAAACCATTAGCATTACTATGCTGACTAAACTAAGCAAAAATAATACGCTTCCTAAATAGGGTGTCGTTTTTTTATTAGGCTTGCTATTAATAACTTCAAAAAGCAAAATCCCCGCTACAAACATTAGCATCCTTATTGGACCCGTATAATACAGGTAATAGGAAAAACCGCATATTGTAACAAGTGCAAAAAAAAGTATCCTTTGATTTACCTTCCAATGCCTTAACCTAAAAATACCTACCACTACAGGTATTAATATGTAGAAAAACACCTCATAACTAAGAGACCAAGCCACACGTATCAGTAGTTCAGTATCAGTGAACAATGGCGGTAAAAACAAAACATTTTGTAATATAAAAATGAGTGCAGCACTATTTCCTATCGGTATTTTATTTTGCTCAGGGATTAAAAATGACAAGAAAAGATAAAGGATAAATACAGCGATAAATGTCGGATAGATACGCTTAATTCGTCGCCACATATACTGTAAAAATGGTTTTTGTTTACTAATAACAGTGCCATAGATTAAGTAACCACTAAGAACAAAAAACAACTCAACGCCTACATTACCAATATTCTTTAGCCATAGAAAAAGGTCATATATCCAAAATTGCTGGTTAATACCTACCTTATCTTCTAATGCCACAACATAGTGTTCAATAAAAACTAACAGAGCTGCCACACCTCGTATACCTTCCATAGATGATATATTGCTTTTATTATCGTGACTATGTGTGAGCTCAAGAACATTACTTAGTTTTTGAAAAATTAATTTGTACATTTATTCATCTGATATTTACTAACATGGATAAGATTAGAATTGTTTTTACACATACCTAGTAGAATAGAAGATAAACTAGAAAATATTGAGTTATTGAATATCAACCTACACTTCAAAAAAACTACGTCATCCCCGCATGTTTTTAGCGGGGATCTTCTACTATCACAAAGATTCCTGCTAAGAGCACGCAGGAATGACGGATAATAAAATGTTAAATAACTTATGAACGACTACTTACAAATGATTTAATCATTTTGGCAGCATAAAAAAGGTTTCAACCATTATTGTTAAGCAAGGTTTAGTAAGAGAACCGTTGAAACAATTAATATAGTCTTAAATCATACCTCCTGCACTACAACTCAATTTAGTATGTTAGCATTAAGCTTAGTCTATTAATGATTCAAGGACAATTATAAATTGTATTGCTATCTATGTCCTTACATCTTAACCTTAGAAATAGAATTTGATAATAAGTAGCTGACCAAAAGTCTTTTAACAAAAAAACAGCTCAAAAAAAATACGTCATCCCCGCATGACTACCCAGTCAAGCGTGGGCACAAGCTTTAGCGGGGATCTTCTACGGTCACAAAGATTCCTGCTAAGAGCGCGCAGGAATGACGTGTAATAAAATGTTAAATAACTTATGAGCGGTTACTTATCCAAGATATTATAGACAATGACTTAGTTTCAAAATAATCTTTAAAGTGAATTTTTGAAAACTTCTTTGAATCCAAAAATCAAGTCGAAACTAGAGTTAATTTATTCATCACGCCTTAATATACACCTTAATTATTCATTGTTATGATTACTGATGCAAACACATTAGCCCCCAACCAAACTATTGATACTGATCTTTTAATTATTGGTGCAGGCCCTGCAGGTATTACCATTGCCAGAGAATTTGCAGGAACAGCTATACGAGTGGTACTTCTAGAAAGTGGAGATAAAAGTTATAACTATGATGCTCAAGATCTAAACCGTGGTGCTATTACAGGCATAAATGCAGAGCCACTTGATACCTCACGCCTTCGCTTACTGGGTGGTACTTCTAATCACTGGGCAGGCTGGTGTAGGCCTTTTGAACGAGAAGATTTTGAAGTCAGAAAAGACTGGCCAGAAAGTGGCTGGCCCATTTCTTTGGATGATCTTAACCCTTATTACAATAGGGCAACTGAAATATGCCAATTACCTAGAAAAAAGTTTGACGACATAGATTACTGGCAATCTCAACTTGGTGGAAGTCACCTTAAAAAATTGAGCCTAAATGATACTAGACTGCTCACTGCTATTTTCCAAATTAGCCCCCCCACACGATTTGGAGATACTTACCTTAAGGATCTTGAGCAAGCTAAAAATATTACTGTCTTATTCAATGCTACAGCCTTAGAGCTATTAAAATCTAATGATAGCTCTATAAATTCCTCCATAAAAAAAATATCTGGTGCGCGGGTAAGCACATTAGATAAAAAACAATTTACAATTAATGCTCGTACTACAGTGACTGCTGTAGGCGGTGTTGAAACCTCTCGATTATTACTCTTATCAAACAAAATACATCCGCAAGGTGCAGGTAATGAAAATGACCTAGTTGGAAGATATTTTATGGATCATCCTTGGCTGCGGTCTATCAGCTATCTGCGTTTTCAGGAAGCGGGGACAAATTGGCCCTTGTATTTCGATAAGACCAAAGTCGCAAACACCCGAATTTTTGGTACCCTTACAGCCGCCCCCGAATTAAAAAAATCACTGGAAATTGGTGGCTTTCGCTTATGGCTACAACCCTCAAGAACTTCAACCGCGGGGCTGGATTCTGCTCGTACAATTATTAACAACCTGAAACAGGGGCAACTTGCTGATGATATAGGTAATCATATTGCAAATTTATATGCTGATGCCGATACAATTACTGATGCGGCCTATAAAACATTATTTCAAGTTCGTGATTCTCCATTCGCACATAAATCAATACCTAGCGATCCTTACCTTGGTGCCTTTATTGACCTCAACATAGAGCAACGCCCGAACCCAGATAGTCGGCTGACACTAGATTCGCCTATTGATGCCCTAGGACAACGGCAAATTAAACTAGACTGGCGCTTACATGACACAGACTGGCATACCGCAAAAATGGCTTTAAATACTGCAGCTCAAGAATTTGGACGCATTAATGCTGGCCGTGTTCATATTCCTTCTGAATTTGATAGTAAAACCCCCAATTGGCCGCCGCTAATTACCAGTAGTAATCATCACATGGGGGGAGCTAGAATAGCATTAGACCCCAAGCAAGGAGTTGTTAATGCAGATTGCCGCATTCATTCCATTGACAACCTTTATGTGGCTGGAAGTGCTGTCTTTCCAACCAGTGGCTACGCCAATCCAACTTTAACTATTGTTGCGTTATCTTTAAAATTAGCTGATCATTTACGTGGAGCTCTGTCATGAAAAAAACTGATTTTATACAGAGGTATAACCAACCCAATATAAGTAGACGAAACTTTGTACGTACTAGTGCGGGCATATCTCTCGCAGTCGCATCAGGAAGTTTTCTCACTATTACTGACATTTCAAAAAAACATTCACTAGAAGAAAAACTCACCTCTATATTAAATAAGAAATCATCAATTGTAATTGGTCAGGCAATTCTAGAAACACCCCAACAAGGACTGCAATACACTAATTTAGTGTCCTCAATTATGAATAGCCTTAAGCTATCCACTCACTCACTTGCTTCAATCTCAAAAAAAGAGCTCTCCATACGACTCAAGGAACAAACCACTAGTGATTTTGACAGAGGGGAGATTATAAATGTTACTGGCTGGGTAATTGGACATACCGAAGCCCAACTATGCCTTCTTGCTGCTCACAGAAATACATCAACCTAACTATCTAAAAGCAATATTTCATATGAATTCAATTCTAAAAAGCTTGATTCGGTGGTCACCCGTTAGCGGTTCCTTGATTGTTCTGGTTATTATGGCTTTGGTCGTCACACCAGTTATTCTTAACCAGTTAATCCCTCTCAATGATTATCCATTCCATCTAGCCCGCATAATTATTCTCTCTGATTTGGATAACCCTGTTTACAGCCAATTTTATAAACCAGGTAGTTTTCTATTACCTAACATGGCGATGGATATGATTGCCGTTCCATTGGCCAGTTTTGTTGGTGCAGAAACAGCCTCTCGTATCTTTGTTATGCTAAGTTTGTTATCCATGCTGTTAGGTACCATGATGCTTCACATGGCTGCTCACAAAAGATTTTCTCCATGGCCTTTATTGGTAGTTGCCCTTTTATTTAACGGCATTTTTCGTTATGGTTTTCTGAATTATATTTTTGGTATGGGAGTCGCATTTTTTGCTGCTGGGCTCTGGTTATGGATGAAGCCAAGTTTATTCAGGATCTTTTTTACTCTAATTGCTTCTCTATTTCTTGTTCTACTACATTTTGAAGCCTTTGCAGTTTTTGCAGTAATTATAGGGTCGATAGAAATTCACTCTGCGACTATTCTGTGGAGGAAAAAGGGTTCTACAGCAGCAATATTTCAATTGTTCTTATCCGCAGCTCCATTTCTCATAGTGATTTTCTTATTTATAGTTTTATCACCTACGGCAGAAGTTGCAAGTCAAGGTTTTGGATATCCTAATTATCTTGGAGCAAAACCTTTAGGGGCAATATATAGTCTATTAACAGGCATCTCATGGTTGGATATTACTTGCTTTACAAGTCTCATAATTATCTTTTTATTTCTATTTTATAAAGGGGCTTTAAAATTTTCACCTCCCCTGCTCCTTGCCTTTTTAATGATGTCTTTAGCTCTTATAGTCTTGCCGTCTTCTATCATGGGCAGCCATTTTGTAGACATCAGATTAGGTCCTCCTATCGCCCTACTCTGGATTGCAGCAATAGATGTCAAAACAGATAATGTTAATGCCAACCGCCTTGTTGCTTGCTTATCAATTTTTTTAGCCCTAATAACATCAAATGCAGTCAGGCATCAGTGGCGTGATTTTAACAAACAAATCTCAAGTATCACCCAAGTGTTTGATAAAACTGAAATGGGGGCAACAATTTTCAACGCTACAACCCAACCCTTTACCCACTTAATAGCTGACTCACCAAAAGAACGCCTAGCATGGAATCCACCGTTAAAACATATTGCCTCTTATGCGGTTTTATACGGACCAAAATTTGTGCCGATGACCTTCGTAGACCCGACTAAACAACCATTAAATGTTTCAGATAAATATCGTGCAGTAAAAGATTTTCAAGGCGATAATCCACGAAAAACACGTACGGGGCTTGAGTTGGAACAGTTTCTAGTGGAAATAAGAGATCATTTACAAAATGGAGATTGGCCGCCACTTGAAAATACTTATGTTTTTGTTATGGGGTTTGGTCGCATTAAAGACGATTTTGATATATTAACTCTTGAAGGCTGGGCACATATTGCTGAATTAAACGATGATCATGTTCTTATTAAATTCAATAATTCAGATAAAAGATAAAAACCTAAATCCGTAACGACTTTCCCTTCGCCAGTAAAGTTTCAAAATACACATATAATTATTGCACTATGGCAGTTTAATATTAGTTAATGACGATAATATACATGGGTAACTAACTATACTTATAGTACAGATTGAGTTTGAATATGAAGAAAAAAAGTATCCAATTTTTAACACTTGATGCATTAAGAGGCTTAGCTGCAATAATCGTTGCTATATTCCATTTCTCTCCTTGGTGGGGTGGATATTTAGCGGTTGATTTCTTCTTAGTTTTAAGTGGATTCATTCTATCTCATAGCTACTTATATAAGGATAATACAACTACAGTAATTGATTTTATTGGTCATAGGTTAGCAAGACTTTACCCACTCCATATTTTTACACTTTTTACATTTATAATTGCTTCAATTTTTGTCAATGGGAGTGCTCCAATATATACTGATGGTACATTATTTACATTTATACAGCATCTAACATTAACTCAAAATATTGGGTTTAATCCACGCGGCCTTACTTATAATTATCCTAGTTGGTCAATATCGGTTGAGTTTTGGGTTAATGTTTTATTTATCTTGTATATTTCAAAAGCAACAAAAAATTCAACACTTTTTATCACAGCATTAATTGGTATCCTCATTATATATGGAAATACTGGACATTTAGACACTCAATCCGAAAACTATTATAGCTTTATTAATTCTGGAATTATTCGTGGTATTTCATCTTTTTTCCTAGGTATTCTTTCCTATAGAATATATATTTATTATAGAAAAAACATATATTTAATAAAATATATAAGTTATATCGAAGTCTTATGTGTAATAGTAGTATCTGTCATTGTTATTGCACGCTCAGGAAAGTTTAGCGGACTAGATGTATTCGCACCATTTGTATTTATGTTTGTTGTTGCGGTGTTTACATTCGAGACAGGTTTTTTATCTAAGCGAATATTAAAACTAAAATACTTAGGGGAGATACCCTATTCTATTTATTTAAACCAAATTACCGTACTTATAACTATAAAATATCTTTTAAGTAGGTTTGACCTATCAAAATCATCAGTACTCTTAGTTTATTTAATTGTTCTTATTATATATTCCCATTTTACCTTCCAATATATTGAAAAACCGTTACGTAAAAAAGGTAGGAACTTACTATCTAAAATAACGGCTACACCACGTTGATCAACTATAATTGCTTCTCCCATTCCCTCATTCACTATAAAAAACAGAGTTGAAAATAATTAATTCCTTATTTAAGTATATAACTTTTATTTTTCTATGAAACTATCAAATGAATACTACGATATAGTAATTATAGGTGGTGGATTTTATGGCTGTGCTATCGCTATTGATTTGCGAAAGCAAGGTAAATCTGTTGCTTTGCTAGAAAAAGAATCAGATATTATGCAGCGTGCTTCCTATACCAATCAGGCACGCATACATCAAGGCTATCATTACCCTAGAAGTATCTTGACAGCTGTTCGCTCTAGGACTAATTTCGATAAATTTATTAAAGAATTTAGTGGCTGTGTCTATTCTGACTTTGATAAGTATTATGCTATCGGAAAAATATCATCAAAAGTCAATGCTGAGCAATTTCGGCTTTTTTGTAGTCGCATTGGTGCCCCCGTACAAAATGCTCCAAAAAACATTAGTGCTTTGTTTAATTCTGATCTGATTGAAAAAGTTTTTAAAGTACGGGAATATGCCTTTGATGCGGTTAAACTAAAAAACATAATGCTTGATTTGCTAGATCAAGAAAAAGTCGATATTGGGCTTAATTGTGAAGTTTTAAATACTAGCCAGAAGAATAATCTTTTAAAAGTGAATTTTTCTCATAAAGGCACAGAGAGCAGTCTGCAGACTAAGTACATTTTAAATTGTACTTATTCTGGAATTAACCAGATAAACAAAGCTTCAAATTTAAATTTGGTTCCTTTAAAGCACGAACTAACTGAAATGGCCTTAGTTAAGATGCCCGAAGAATTGACTAATACTGGCTTTACTATTATGGATGGCCCTTTTTTTTCAATTATGCCTTTTCCTGCTAGGGGTCTTCACTCCTTAAGCCATGTACGCTATACCCCTCACTGTTATTGGCAAGATGACTACGGGAAAACGTTTATAAATACACAAGGGTATATTAAAAAAAATTGTTATGTTAAATCTCCCTCTGTTAAAAGCGCATATATTCATATGCTCAAAGATGCGGAGCGCTATCTCCCGATTCTAAAAGACTGTCAGTACTCTGATTCAATTTGGGAAATTAAAACTATTTTACCTCAAAGCGAAGTAGACGATAGTAGACCGATTCTTTTTAGGCCTGATGCTGAATTTCCTAATATAATCTCTATTATGGGTGGGAAAATTGATAACATTTTTGATATCAGAGATAAATTACGCATATTAATGAATACTGAGTGGAGTTAGCAATGAAGATAGATAAATTTATATCCGTGATAGCACCTTTATATAATGCTGAGGATGTAGTGGTACAGTATATTGAAGATACTATCGCTATTTTAAAAGCCAATTATACAAATTATGAATTAGTATTGGTTGACGATGCTTCCCAAGACAATACCGTAGATTTTGCTTCATCATTATTAGAAAAGCATGAAGGCATAAGGCTACTCAGCCTCTCTAGGGAGTTTGGTGAAGAGGTGGCTATTACAGCTGGATTAGAAACGGTTATAGGTGACTTTACTATTGTTATGCTTCCACATATGGATCCACCTGAAAAAATACCTGAATTTGTTCAACATTGTATTGATGGCTCTGATGTGGTTTTTGGTGTGCGTCGTACTCGTGCACATGAAAGTTTATTTACCCGAAAAGCTACGGGGCTATTTTACTGGTATTGCCATAAAATCCTTAAGCTTGATTTAACAAAAAATGCAACCCAATTTCGCTGCATGAGTCGACAAGCTGTTAATGCCATAATACAAATTAAAGACTCTTACCGTTACCTACGTTTATTCAGCTCTTATGTTGGCTATACTCGTAAACCCATTGTTTACAACCCAATTAAACGTGGAAAAAACACTCGAAAGCGTAGTTTTAACCAGTCAATTAATCAAGCATTGACTATTATTATGGAGAACTCAGCACATCCTTTACGCTTTGTAAGCTGGTTAGGTATGTTTGCTGCTACTAGCAATTTAATATATGCTGGTTATATTGTTGCTGTTTACTTGTTTAAAGAAGATGTTATGCAAGGTTGGACAACGCTTTCTCTCCAAAATGCGGGTCAGTTCTTTTTTATTACTGTGATATTAACTGCCTTATCTGAATATACGGGACGTATGCTAACTCGGTTACAGGATCGACCTTTATATTATCTAATGAATGAACGTAACAGTAGTATCTTATTAATAGACAGAGACAGGCATAATATTGTGGAGGAATCCAAATCTATTGATTTGTAATAACAGGGTACGAAACCATATTTTATATTGTTCCAATTTTTTTACATTTGTTGCTTATCAATTACATGAATTTAGGATTTAAATAGTTATGACAAAAGCTTTAATAGGTTACACAGGGTTTGTTGGTTCAAATCTTCTCAATCAACAGGCGTTTGATGATTGCTATAATTCATCTAACATCAGTGAGATAGAAAACAAGAAATATGATCAAGTTATTTGCGCTGGCGTTTCTGCTGTTAAGTGGATGGCAAACCGCGAACCGGTTCAAGATCGTAAAAACATTCAAGGTTTAATTAAACACCTTAAAACGATTAAAACTAAAAAATTCATTCTAATTTCAACTGTAGATGTTTATCCAAATCCAATTAATGTGGATGAAAATTCAATTATTGATCTTGAGGTGTGTCATGCTTATGGTAAACATCGCTTGGAATTAGAAAGCTTTATTAGCAATGAATTTGATTCAGTCATTATCAGATTACCTGGACTATTTGGCACGGGATTAAAAAAGAATATTATTTATGATTTTCTTAATAACAATAATATTGAACAAATAAACCCGAAAGGCGTATTTCAATTTTATAGCCTTGATCACTTAAGTAGTGATATAGACAAGGCTGTAAAAAATAATCTAAAATTACTTAATATCAGCTCAGAACCTACTAGCGTTAAAGAAATTTCTGGCATATGTCTTGGGCATGAGTTCCAAAATGATATGGATGCCCCTGGAATAACATACGATTATAAAAGTTGTTATGCAGAAATTATTGGTGGCCGAAATGGGTATTTATATAGCAAAGAACAAGTATTTTCAGATTTAAAAGCCTATATTGACAGAGAGAAATAAAACTCTTAAATCTGCCTTGTGTCATCTTTTACGGCATTTGAATTATTATCCATAAGCTAGGAAAGTGAAGTAAATATGCATTGCATTATTGTAGGGCGGACTTCAGTCCGCTATATTTCAGCATGAATTGCGGACTGAAGTCCGCTCTACAACTTTGCTTGTTACGATTACTTCACTTTAAATCACACCCTTCTAACGGCGAGTATTGCTAAGATAATTCCGAGTAAAACAATATATCAATGTCAAAGCATAGGGTTTTAAAAGGCGTCCCATATAAAAACTAGAATCACCCGCATCTCTCTGTGTCCAGTCAGTGGGTACGATGCCATAGCTCCAACCACCTAAAGTAGCTGATACTGCAAGTTCAATGGTAATATTAAACTGTCCTGCAACAAAGGGGGCAATATCATCAATAACTTCACGCCGATAACATTTAAAACCGTTAGTAAAATCATTATATTCACTATGTAAAAGCCATGAAAGCATATGATTGACTATCCGGTTTACCAGTAATTTGACCTTTGGGTATCCAGTAACCTTAGTCCCTGGTAAAAAGCGACTACCAAAAGCACAATAAAACCCTTCTTGTATTTTATTGAAATAAGCTTCTATATCTTTTGGGGCATCAGAGCCATCCGAAGTAACGATAACTACCGCTCCCCCTTGATACACCTCTAAGCCTTTTCGTATTGCATACCCATATCCCCCTGGGCCATCATTATTAATATGACGCACTGAGTTATGATTTGACTCTATTTTATTTAAGATAGCTTCAGTTTGGTCAGTACTACTGTCATTAATGACAACAATTTCATAATTAAAGTCACAGCCATCAAGGTGTGCTGTTAATTCAAGCAAGGTCTGCTCAATTACATCTTCTTCATTATATGCAGGCATAACAATTGAAAAGAGTTCGACTGGTTCCAAATTTGATACAGACCTTTCTAGATTATTATTTTGTGACTGTTTAGTTGTCATTACCTTATTTCCTTTTCCATCTTAACCATACCATTCTAAAACTCTTAACACTGCTTCTTTAACACTTTTTTGTGGGTTTCCTGACTTACGCATTTCAATTGATACCCACCCCTCATACCCAGTGCCTCTCAATGCTTTTCCAATAGTAGCATGATCAAGTTCTGGTTTTGAAAAATCGCTTAAATTGGGTTCTGAAACATGAAAATGAGCAATTTGCCCAGCACATTCATTTATTGCCGTTACAACATCATCACCTTCAAGAGAGATACATGCTGTATCTAAGTGAATGCCAATACCTGGGTGTGATACATTTTCCACCACCTTTACAACCTCACGCCAATGAGTCATAAAGTTACAGTTATAAACAGAGGGATTGGGTTCCAAACATAATTTTACGCCTTGTTTTTCACAAACTTCACCCGCACGCTGAAAAAAATCAACACCTTGTGAAAATGCCTGCTCTACTGAGAGATCACCAATATCTCTATTCCTTGGTGAGCCAAATACTAAAGCCTTTGCACCAAAGCCTTTTGCCAACGATGCGACATTATCTATATGGCTAATCAATTCAGATTGTATCTCTGTGTTTCCAAATACTTGTAGTTCAGGTTTATTGAATAATATGGCTTGTAACGCAGGAATTTCAAACCCCTTGCTCTTATAATCTAAGCGAATTCTTGAGGCTTCATTAGGGCTAGCCCCTTCCCATGCAGGCCATATTTTTGTTGGTGCCATTTCAACACCAGAAACACCATTAGCTTGTAACAGCTCAAATATTTCTTGCTCTTCTTCAGTATCCCATGCAATGTTTGAAACGGATAATTTCATATAACTCCTCTTAATTTAAACTTTTTATGTAAATGACCATTAAAGTTTCAGGCTGTTACCTTAATTTATTACGTAAGCAATTTTCAATAAAAATATATGTTACATGCGAAATACAAAGTGTACAAACAAAAAGCCCAAGAAATATAATCAACTCGTTTACTAAACCTAATGAACTGGGAGCATCAAAATAATAGACCCTTATACCTCTATATACATATAGAACTACAGCATGATTTAAATAAATAGAATATGATATAAGACCAAGATAGTGAATGGTTTTACACTTTAAAAAGCTAGATATAATTCCATTATCATGTGAAATTGATATTATTAATGGTAGATATAACAAGATCACTAGGCTATCGTAGTTTGAAAGGGTAATCAGACTAAGTAGCATTATCAATATTGCAAATTGTATAAAGTTTTTTTCCAAAAAAAATATTACTCTAAACTTACTCTTCTTAGTAAGAACAAAGCCTAGAACACCGTAAAAAACTCAACTGAACACCGAAATAATGCTTCTCCATCTCCAAACCCAAAACTATTAGCATCATAAACCCCTCTAAAGATAATTAATAATATGAATATTATTATTAAAATAATGGCCATATTTTTTCTATAGAACTTTATTAAAAAAGCCATAGAAAAAGGAAAAATTAAATATGCAAAGAATTCAGCACTGATTGACCATGATGGATTATTCCAGCTAGCATCGCCCCACACGCCCCAAGACTGAATTAAAAAAATATTATAAATAAACGTTTCAATATTATTTCTTGATAAAATCAAATAATCAGGGAAAGAACTATTCATAAACCCTACCCATGAAACTAAAACAAGTAGTGTGAACAAATGTAATGGGTAGATCCTTAATAACCTAGCTTTCAAGAAAAGTAAAACTGATGATCTATTAAGAGTACCTTGAGAATCAAAGATTTTCTCATGATATACCAATGTCAATATATAGCCACTGAGAACGAAAAACAAATCTACAGCAAGGTAACTCTTCTCCAAAATTGGAAAATAACAAGAAATGCACGCGACATCTCTATTTATCGGAATAAGGAAATGATAAAACAGAACCCACAGTGCAGCAACTCCACGAATAGAAGTAAGTGAAATAATTTCTTTATTCATATTCTAAGGGAGTAATAATCTTATTTTTGAAAATACCCACTACCTTTCTGGCATTCTCCAACCAATAAAACCCTTTTTCTTCAACCGTTACTTTTGCATTATCACCTAATTGTTTTCTTAGCTCACTTGATCGACATAAATGTATTAATTTTTCTTGAAAATCAACTTCATTACCAAAGAGTAGAGCATTTTTATCAGCTGTTAAGATTTCTTTTATATTATCCATATCTGGCGCAAGTATCGCTTTACCCAGTGCCATATACTCAAATAATTTGAGCGGGGATGCGTAGGGAGTTACATCTGGCTGTAGTGCTAGATCAAAAACCGACTGATATTGAGGCATATTTTCTCTGCTAACAATACCAGTAATGGTCATTCTATCTGTTAGGCCTAATTGCGCAGCATGCTTCTCTAGAGGAATTCGCCCCGGCCCATCCCCCACCAAAAATAGGTGCCAGTTTTCTTCTGGGTGCGCTGCAATTGCATCTAGTACTCTGTCGAGTCTATGCCATTCTCTAACAAAACCAACAAATCCTAATATTAATTTATTTTTTAATTGGTATTGCTGAATAATATCTTCTGAAACGATAGGCGGCCAAGGAAAATGCTTTAGGTTTATACCATTATGTATCACCGTCATTTTATCTTTACTAATACCTTCCTTAGCTATTATATCCGCAAGTACTTGGGTAACAGGTAAAATATGGTCTGCATTTTTCCATACATAACGCTCTGTCCATTGAGCAAATGCTTTTAAACTAATCCCATTGTTTTTTTCTCGTTCTTCATACAGAGGTGAGTTAACTTCCGATATTAAAGGCAATTTAAATATCTTTTTTGCCCAGATACCCGAGGGGAAATATAGATTATGTCGTTCATAGATACAATCTGGGCGGTGCTGTTTTATGGTTTTAATTAACTTTATAAAGTCATAAAACGTATAACAAAATTCAAGTATTTCATGTGTAAATCCAGGCAAGTTATCTCGTAACCCTTGAACTCCACTCGCACTTTTCCCGAACTCTTTTTGATTAATTGAGCTAGGTTCAACCATGACTATTTCATGACCCAGCTCTTTTAGTGCATTAACAATTTCTGCAATATGCACATATTGCCCATCTTTTGATGCTATACGGTGGTGGTATAAAATTTTAATAACCGTCTCCTATTTGACTTAAGTACCTATTTAAATAGGTTATAGTCAATGTCACTGTTTTAATAGTACATATTATATATTTTAGCTATCCACCCCGATCAAAACTTCTCTTCAAGCCACGATAAATAAAATCTAATTGTTTTTTACTTCTGAAAATAATTTTAACAACCCTTCTGTCGTGCTATCCCACGAAAACTGTTCTGCGTATTTTCTAGTTTGAATTCTTGTTGGATAGTTATTAAATAACTGATTAACGCCTTCAACTATAGATTCCGAGGTTCTTTTAACCAACACCCCAGCATCCTGGTTTTGCACCACTTCTGGCGTCCCCCAAATATCGGTAGCAACAACAGGCGTACCACAAGCCATTGACTCTAGCAGAACATTTGCCCAGCCTTCTCTACTAGAAGCTAAAACCATTGCATCTGCTGCATTATATATTTCTGTTAACTCTTTTTGTTTTTTCTCACCCAAGAAGCGAACCTGATCACACAGATTTAATTGTTTTACTAATTTTTTTAATGATTTTTCTTCCTCACCACCACCAACAATGAGTAATTGATAATCAGGTAACGATGTCATGGCTTCAATAATTAAATGATGTCCTTTACGCTCAATTAAATGCCCAACGCTCACTAATGTTTTTTTATACAGTTTGTATTTTTCTCTGCATTGTGACTTATCAAGTAATTTAAACAATTCTAGATCTACGCCATTACGATACACATGAATTTTTTTCTCTTCGGCTCCCATTTGTACCATTGAATCTTTTAATGCTTTACATACAGTCACACTTGCTTCTGCTTGTTCTGCTGCCCATAAAATCATTTTTCTGGGTAACTTATATTGAGGAATTAAATTAATATCTGTTCCTCTTGCACTAATAATAAAAGGAATTTTTAATACTTTATTGGCAAGTGCCACCGCTACCCCATCAGGATAAAAATAATGGGCATCTATTAAATCAAACGCTTGTCTTTTTTGAAGTGTCTTAATTTCACGGTATATGGATATTGCCATAAAAAAAGGTGTCATTAACATCCCTATTTTAGGAATAACAAGATATCTAGGGTGGTAAATATCTAAGCCGTTTCTTTGCTCAACTCTTGGTACATCGGCATATACTGCGTATTGCTTAAATCTTTCACTTTTAAACGGAAACCATGGTACAGGTGCAATAACTTTAGCTTTAACCTTACCCGTCTCTACTAAATGCCGTAAACGTGTTTCTATAAACACCCCATGACGGAATTGTTTTTCATTTGGATAAAGTGTGGTTATTGTCAGTATATTCATACTTTATAATAGTCTTTATACCAAGAAATAAAACTTTTTATGCCGTCATCAATAGTTGTATTAGGTTTGTAACCAACATCTTTAACCAGATCTGACACATCTGCATAGGTGTCTACTACATCACCTGGTTGTAGAGGCAATAACTCTTTTTCTGCTGTTTTTCCTAAATGTTTTTCAATCGTTTCAATATAGTCTAATAACTCAACTGGCGTTTGGTTTCCAATGTTATAAACTCGAAAAGGCGCTTTACTACTTGCGGAATCAGGTGAGTCTCCATTCCACTCTGTATTTGGTTGAGCTACATTATCTAATGTTCGAATAACACCTTCGACAATATCATCAATATAAGTAAAGTCTCTACGATGCTTTCCATAATTAAATACTTTAAGTTTTTGGCCTTCAGTAATAGCTTTGGCAAATAAAATAGGCGACATATCAGGTCGCCCCCATGGGCCATACACAGTAAAAAACCGTAAGCCTGTCGTAGGAATATTATATAAATGACTATAGGTATGAGCCATTAACTCATTAGATTTTTTTGAAGCTGCATATAAGCTAACAGGGTGGTCTACATTATCATGCACTGAAAAAGGCATTGATTCATTTGCTCCATACACAGAACTGCTTGATGCATAAACCAAATGCTCTACATTATTATGTCGACAACCTTCTAGAATATTTAAAAACCCTAGCATATTACTTTCAATATAAGCATGAGGGTTTTCTATTGAATATCTAACACCTGCTTGTGCCGCTAAATTTACCACTCGTTGGGGCTGATGTTCGGCAAATAACTGTTCGATGACTTCTCTATCTGCAATATTAGCTCTTACATCTGTAAAGTTTTTATGGTCTTTAATTCGATCTAAACGTGCTAACTTTAAATTAACATCATAATAGTCATTTAAGTTATCTATTCCGATAACCTCATCACCTCTTTCTAGCAATTTAAGGGCGAGTTGATTACCTATAAAACCCGCTGTCCCTGTAACCATTATTTTCATAATTAATTTACTCTAAGCATTTTTTTGTAAAAATTTACTAAACATCATTAAGTTCCACAATTGCTGGCTTAATTCTTTTTGACCTAATTGATGCTGATTGATCATTCCTTCTAAAGTATCTTTATTAAACAAACCAGAATCGAGCATTTCTTTACTTAATACAATTTCACGTAACTGGTCTTTTAATTCATTTCTAAACCAATTAGATAATGGTACAGAGAAGCCCATTTTTTTTCTATACAAAACATCATCTGATAAATAAGGTTCTAATGCCTTTTTTAAAATATATTTACCTTCACCACCACGTAACTTCATATTTGGCGATAACTTAGCCATCCATTCAACTAATTGATGATCTAAAATCGGAACACGTACTTCAAGTGAGTTTGCCATACTTGCACGATCAACTTTAGTTAATATATCGCCTGGCAAATATGTTTTAAAGTCTAAATATTGAATTAATGCTAAAGGTGAATCGCTGGTACTATTTTTTGCGTGTCGATTAAACACTTCAACTGCTTGATACCCTTGTAATTGCTGTTTGAGCTTTGGAGAGAATAACTGGTTACGTTCTTCTTGTGTCGATTTAGAAACTGAATGCATATAAGCTTCAGCCGAATGACGACCTAATGCTTGAAATGTTGTTTTTGCTCTAAAACATTGTGGAGCCCAGTCCATTTTAGGATAGAGAGCACCTAGCGCACCAAATACAGGTCGTCTAATACCATAGGGTAATAACCCTCGAACCTTTTCCTCATTCATATGTAAGCGTTGACGACGATACCCTGCTAAATTTTCATCACCACCGTCACCTGATAAAGCGACTGTTACATTTTTTCTAGCTAATTTACAAACTTGATAGGTTGGTAATGCTGAACTATCCGCATAAGGTTCATCATAGAAATCAATTAAATGATCCAATAATTGAAAGTCATTTGAATTAACTTGCTCTTCATAATGTTTAGTCTTATATTGCACTGCCACTTGTTGAGCATAAGAGGTTTCATCATAAGCTTGATGATCAAATCCAATAGAACAGGTATTTACTGGTTGATCATTCATTTTAGCCATCATTGCAACAACAGCACTTGAATCAACCCCTCCCGATAAAAAAGCACCAATAGGAACCTCTGAGACCATACGGATTTTAATGGCCTCTTCTAAATTAGTAATTAATTGTTCTGATATTTCTTGCTCTGACCCTTGAATACTTTCATCAAAATGCAAATCCCAATAAGCTTTAGGTTCAATTTTATCCTTACTTTTTAAATAAATAAGCAGAGAATGCCCTGGTTCTAGTTTTTTTACTTGGCTGTAAATAGATCGCGGTTCTGGGATATAACCTAAAGTAAAATATTCCTCTACTGCATAAGGATCAATCTCTTTATTTATATCTGGATGAAGAGTCAACGCCTTAAGTTCGGAAGCGAAGATAAATTGCTGATTTGCTAATTGTGCGTAATAAACTGGCTTTATTCCCAATCTATCTCGGGCAATAAAAGCCACTTGCTGATTTCTGTCCCAAACACAAAAAGCAAACATACCCCTAAAATGAGTAACGCAATCTTCTCCCCATTGTTCCCATGCATGAACTATAACTTCTGTATCTGAATGCGTCTTAAATTGATGACCTTGCGCTAATAACTCTTCACGTAATTCACTAAAGTTATAAATTTCACCATTATAGGTCACAATAACAGAGCCATCTTCATTAGCTAGGGGCTGTTGTCCGGTAGATAAATCAATAATTGATAATCGCCTATGCCCTAAGCCAATACTTGCCTCAATATGCAAATTGCCTTCATCTGGCCCTCTATGCACTTGAGACTGATTCATATCATTCAATAATGAACGATTTATATCAGCTTTACCATCTAGATTTATTATGCCAACAATTCCACACATGGGTTTATCCTTTAAATAATGGCTTTAAAAATAAAATTCTTCAGCAACTTTAGCTAGATCACAAAGCCACTCTTAAAAGTGCTCATTTAGCAGACTATATATAGTCGAAAGTATAGCTGTAATTTGCTTTTTATTTCCTTGGTATTTGGGTTGATTTAAAACGTTTACTTAGGAAGTGAGGTCATCTTCCGTCAATGTTGTAATTAACGAAGCTTGCTTTTAAGCCCTCCCTTGCTGGGGAGGGTTGGGGTGAGGAGGAATTAAACAATTCTCTTTTGCAAAATGTTTTTTCTCTATTTCTAAAGGCAAAAAGAATTTATTTTAACCTCCTCACCCAACCCTCTCCAGCAGGAGAGGGCTTCAGAGCAGTATGCTTTTTTACTACGCTGAGTAGTTACCTCAGTTTAAGCATTGTAAACTTTCAGATACTGATCCGTCATTGCCTGCAAACTAAAACTTTCCTCAACTTTCAATCTTCCATTGTTACCATGCTTTTTAATCAATTCAGGTCTATCAATATAATGTCTGATTTTAATCGCTAAACTGTTTACATCTTGAGGCGATATTAAATAACCATTGATATCATTCTCTATCAACTCAGGAACTCCACCCACCCTTGTTGATATAACAGGAAGAGAAGTTGCCATTGCTTCAAGAATTGTTAAGGGAATTCCTTCTGCTAATGAGGGTAGTACAAAAACATCAAAACTTTGTAAAATATTAGCCACATCATTTCTTGCCCCTAATAATTTTATATTAGCGGTTAAAGAATGCTCTTCAATATAGCTTTGTAATGAAGAGTATAACTCTCCGTCCCCGACCACATCTAAACGGATTATATTTTTAAATTCAGGGTATTCTGTGATTAAGATTTCTATTGCTTTAATCAAAGTGAGCTGATCTTTAACAGCTGCCATTCGGCCGACAGTACCCACAATGAACTGTTTTTTATTTTGATATTTTTTAGGGTTATAAAGTTCTAAATCGATTCCATTGTAGATTAAATTTACTTTTGATTTAGGTAACTTAACATCACGCACTAACCAATCATCCAATTCCTTAGAAACAGGAATCCATTGTGTAACGAATGGGTTTACAAACCGCCTCAGATATTGATATTTTTTATTACTTCCATCTAAATCATAAATATCGCGTCCATGTTCTGCGTGAATCCGTTTTTTTATGCCCGCTAAAAAAGAGATTACATTATATTCCAATGTGGAAATATTATAAGTATGTGTACAAACAGGTTTTAACTGACGAAGCAATTGCCATATTTTTAAATGAATTTTAGGGTCATTACCTGCTTGTTTGTGTAAACAAATAACTTCAACATCATCTCGATTAATTCGTTTTTCAAATTCACTGGATTCTGTTAAAGAAATTATCACATGACGATATGATTGTTCAGGCATTGTATTGATCATATTGACCAATACACTTTCTAGGCCGCCTATATCGAAACGATAGAGAATATGAACGATAAGAGGTGAGTTATTCATATTATTTAATGATCTTTTTGCCCTGTTAATCGTAACCAGCTTTTTCTACATAAATGAGGAACCAACAAATGCACTGGCATTTTTAAAAAATGAGATCGTACAAATAAAATAAAGATTGCACTTTTATTAATTAATTTTTGACAACTAGAATGATTAGGAACAAATGCATGGAAAAACAAAAAATCCATTAAAGGAAGAAGAAATGAATGCTTAGAAAATTTGTATAACTCATTATTTATTTCCTCAGGAACTTTAGTGTTTAGAAATTTTTCAGTATATCGTAGGGAATAAATTAAAGGCAGGGTTAGGTTTAAGTCAATAGCTCGGTTAAGAAGACTTTCCCAAAACGACTGATTATTTGTACTAAACTCATTAAGTAATAAATTTAAATCACTTAAATCTCTTATCCCATTTTCAAATTCACCACCAAAAAAAAGATGACAAGCACTATGCAAGATCATATCCTCAGGGCATAACATCCAATAATCCGTACCTGAAATTTTAACGGCTGAATTGATCATCTTTTTTGCATCAGGACAATATTTAGATGTTCTAGGAAGTATGTTGTGGTGAATATCTAACGCAGTTTTACGCTGTATATGTATCATCGGTGGAAGCTCATGCATCCATTTTAAATAATAGTTTATATCATATTCATCCAATTCCTCTTGTTGCCAACCAAACCAGGTCAAATGCTCTTGAACCTGTGTTAACCTATCTTCTGGAACTAAAATATCAATATCACTAAAAATTCGGCATTGACCAGCTACTAATCCTGATATTTGATAAGCGCTACCTTTCAAAAGGACCAACCTAACATCCAGCATATTCAAGTATTTATATAGGTCTTTCGCTTCCCATAGAACGGTTCTCTTTTGAGCATCTGCAACCGTTATTGCCGACTTCATATGCGGCTTAACTTTTATTGGAAGATTGGATGTGTTGTTATTTAGCCGGATAAAATGAGCCACTCTAGGGAGTAAACTAGATCCTCTTGCCTGCTTTAACAATAAAACCCATTGTAGGGGGGTATAGCAAGGAATTACTGAAAAATCCCTTAATAATGTTGTTAAAATTTGAGAGTCACGAATATTCATGTAACACTTACCTGTGCCTGATTATATAAAGAGAATAATTATTCAACCAAACCATTAAAAAAATCTGTAGCCTGATTTAAATCACCACCATAGTGCAATTGATATGTTTGGCACTGCTGAACAAGGCTGCACAACGCATTAAACCCCAAAGAACCAAGCACACTATAATTAAACGATAAATCAGCCAATTGCATTAAAGCCTGCCCTTTACTTAAACTCGAAAAATTCCAATTATTTTTTTCATTGTATTGGGGGAGAACAATAAATTTAACTCTTACTGGTTTTTTCATTAAGTCAACACTCTCATCCGGAACTTTAACATGTGCAATAGTCCCTTTTGTTGTATCGTGAATAGGCGAACTAACAAAAAGATTACTGTATCGTTTTGAAATAAGCTCAATGGAGTTATTTTTTAAACTTATTGGTCGTGGAACAGGAATCGCATTTAAAGTGACTAAGTCTATTAATGTTAGCTCATCTGATAACAAGCGCCACCCGTTCCCAGTTAATGCTGCCGCTAAAGTGCTTTTACCTGAACCTGGCATTCCAGGCAAGACTAGTGCCACATTATTTTTTTCAACTATTGCAGAATGAATAATAAGGTATTGATGCGCATAATTGGAAATACACCAATTTAAACCCCATTCAAAGAAAGGAAACGCTTGTTCGTAAGGAAGGGGTTTAAAAGGAATATGATCGTCATGAGCAAATAGAACTTGGGGTCTATACCATCGTCTCAATGTTGCAGGCTTAAATATTCGTGTAGTGAAATCAATAAAGGAACCTGGATCAACCCTTGGATACCTTGGATATAGATCATCAATAGAATTTAAGACGGATGGGATTTGGCTGTTTACCCTTACACTGAATGGCCCAATTTCTAATGTTTTATCCATCTAAATCAGAGACTTTCAATATAATATGTAACTTTGTCAAATCCTCTATTGTATTATTTATTTCTTCACAACTTGCTGCAAGTTTATTTTTTTTCAATTCCTCACAAATCCTTTTGTTAGTTAAATCTACCTTTTTATTATCAAATAGATTTATTAATTTAACAGCTAAAGACTCAAGGAAATGAGTCCCACCTTCTTCTAAATGGAAAATAACCATTTCCTTTTCCCATCTAGTTATTAAGAGCGAATTTGACAATCGAAAACTGTTACTCATATTTAGTAGCCTATCAGCTTTGGCCTGAATATTTCAATTAATACAGATCTTACCATAGACCAGAATAAGACATACCATAGTAGGTCTAAAGAGGATTTGGTGTTCAATAAATTGCTCAGGTCAATAAACTGCTAGAAAGCATATTATGGAGCAGGAGGAGTATAAGTATGGTAACTTCTATTGAAAAAATCTTTTATATCATCGGCATACATTTTTATACCCGTCGTTGTTTCATAAAACCCATTATCAAAATACTGCTGATACATATCAATCACTCTAGCTGGATCAGTATAAAAAATGATTGGAGAAGTCCCACCTGCTTGTGCCACATATAACATCGCATTTAAATAACCAGCAATACAGTGAAATTCTACTGATCCCGCCTTAAAATCTAAAACCTCATAAAGTGATGCTTTTATTCTTACTGTACTATCAATCACCACACCTGCTGGGGCAGCCCTCTTAAATACATCCTCAAATAGCGTTGCATTTTTTGCTGGTATTGAACCCTCTGCAGGAATATCAAACGGTATTAGTCCAGCAGCAATCCAATCATGATAACTTCCATCCTGATTTCCATCTTTTGTAGCATTCTGCCACCATCCACCAGGTGAATAACCTCCACATGACGCTGTATCATCATGGTTAGATGATAAATTACCAGACATAAACCCAGAAGGTTGGCAAATCCAATCTCCACTCGTAGCGCCCATAACAGAATGACTTTTTAATGAAAGAATAACTGGGGATATTCCAGCAAGCTTACTTAATCTCCGTCGGTTATTGTCAACTTGAGGTTCTAATTTATCGCTTTTCAACTCTTTATTTTTTTTTAACATATCACAATGGCCTTTTAAGTAATTAAACTCTAACGTTACCCATACCAAATCTTTTTTCTATAACACTAACAAGCTAAAAGAAAAACCTTATATTTAGTACTTTAACATAACAACACTAAAAGAAAATAGATCAATTATCAAATTTCTCTATAATTAGAAATATTTGCACACTAAAATCTATTTAAAAAATAGTTATAATTAAGTAGAACGCCCTCGCCCAATAGCATAATAAGCAATACCTTTTTCTTCTAAAACTTCTGGTTGATATAGATTTCTACCATCAAAGATCACTGCATCAGTCAGCTTCTCCTTTAACATATCAAAATCTGGACTCCAGAAATTTTTCCATTCTGTCACAACCACTAAAGCGTCGGCATTTTCTAAAGTTTGATCTACTGAATCGACTAAACTTAAACCTTCTTTATCACCATAGATACGAGCAGTCTCTTCCATTGCTTCTGGGTCAAAAGCTTGCACTTTTGCACCAGCTTTAATTAATGCTTCTATTAACACTCGACTAGGGGCTTCACGCATATCATCAGTTTTTGGTTTAAAAGCCAACCCCCATAAAGCAAAAGTTTTGCCCTTAATATTTCCTGAATAATGCTTATTTATTTTATTAATCAACACTTGCTTTTGTCGACCATTCACATTCTCTACTGCGCTTAATAACTCGGCATTATAGCCCACTTGTTTTGCTGTTCTTTCCAATGCTTTTACATCTTTAGGAAAACAAGATCCGCCATAACCACAACCAGGATAAATAAATGAATAGCCTATACGACTATCTGAACCTATACCATTTCTGACTTTTTCTATATCGGCCCCTAACAATTCAGCCAAATTAGATAACTCATTCATAAAACTAATTTTTGTCGCCAACATAGCATTAGCAGCATATTTAGTTAATTCAGCAGAGCGAATATCCATTGAAATCACGCGCTCATGATTTCTGTTAAAAGGCCCGTATAAAGCTTTTAATAATTCTGTTGTTCTTGGATTATCTGTACCAACAATAATACGGTCTGGCTTCATAAAGTCATCAATCGCAGATCCTTCTTTAAGAAATTCAGGATTAGAGACAACATCAAATTCTGTATGTCCATCTCTAGCAATTAATGTCTGCTTGATTTTTTCTTTAACTTTATCTGCTGTTCCTACTGGTACTGTAGATTTATTAATAACAACTGTATATTCATTCATATAAGTAGCTATGGTCTCTGCAACAGCTAGCACATATTGTAAATCAGCAGAACCATCTTCATCAGGTGGTGTACCAACAGCTATAAATTGAAATGTACCATGCTCAACGGCTTGTTTAGCATCTGTTGTAAAATGTAATCTACCTGCTAACTGGTTTTCTTTAACCATTGCATCTAAACCAGGTTCATAGATAGGGATATTCCCCTTAACTAGTTCATCAATTTTATTTTGATCAACATCTACACAGACAACATCATTACCAACTTCTGCCAGACATACACCCGTGACCAATCCAACATAACCGGAGCCAAACACAGTTACTTTCATTTATTAATTTCCTTGTTAACTGAATTAATTTCTAAATTGTAATAGATTTCTATTCTAACATTAAAACTAGTGTTATATTTTTTACAAACATCACATAAAGCTATACTATTGTTGCTTATGCAAAATAAATCTTTAATTTTTCTTTCTTTTTTGTACTATATTTGCAATGGAGGAATGCTGACTCAATCTTTCGCTGCTTCAATCCCTACGACAAAAGAATACAATAAATCTAATAAACCTTTGAATCTTAAACATTCAAATAAAAAAGATACTATTCCTGCACAAATAATTCAATCAGATACTATCCATTACCCACTTAGCCTCCAAATTCAGCTTTCTGTTTTTACAGCACCCTCAATTCTCCCTAGCGATAAGAAAAAACTGACTAAAAAAACTACTACTTTACTTCCTTATAGTAGTTTATATGAACAAGGAAAAGAATTTTTTATCAAAAACAAAGACAGTGAGCTATTACAAAGCTCTTTAATAACATTTAGTCAGACTAAACAATATTTAAAAGAGACAGATTTAATGTTACATAATTTGACTCAAGATATATTATTTTCCTTAGGTTTAAGCAATCACAATCAAAACAGTTTATTTCTTTTGAATCAAAAAAAAGAAGCAAACAAGCTCCCGGCTAATAATTATAGAAATCAAATTGAAACATTACGCACCCAAAACCTTAGCCGTAAACAAGAACAATATATCTATAGTGACAGTAATTTATTCCAATTAATTTTTAACCTTAGAAATTTATATTACTTAATAGCCATAGTTGTTTTCTTTTATTCAGTTAAGAAATGTATTAAGTTAATGTTTTTAAAAAAACAGTTTGATAGCCAAAACCGTAGATAATCGCCACAAATTTGCCTAATTATCTTTAGACTCTTTAATAGAGACCTGTAAAGCCAACCTTTCCTTTTCCAACTCTAACAACTCAATCTCTCTTTTAAGATATACATCTGCTTTTTTTCTAGCACTAAAACTTTCTTCTTGCATTGCTAAACGCTGTATTTCATAACGTTTTTTATAACCTACATCGGCATCAAATTCTTGTTGCTTCTGCTTATGTTTTAGATGTAACTCTTTCTCATGTATTTTATCTTTTACTTCTCGCCAACTGGCTTGTTCTCTCTCATATTTAACAATATCCGCTTCCAATTCTTTTTCTTTTAGTCTTGCTTGGTGCTGAAGTAATTCAGCTTTATCTTGTTGCTCTTGCTCTCTTATTAATGACTGCTGATTTTGTTTTTCTTTCAATTCAACAACTAAAGCTATTTCTTTTAGTTGACTAGCTTGCTTTACTTTAGCAGCATGCATTTTCTTCTTAATTTCAAACTGATCTTGTTGTTGCAGAGCCTTTTCTTCTAATAACTGCTTAATATTTTCAGCTTGCATTGCTTGTTTGGTACGTTCAAGTTCAACCAATTCATTTATTTTCTGTAACTGGGCTCTTTTTTGTTCTAATTTTTGCTTATCTCTTAGTTGTTGCTGTCTAAATACTTCATCCCTTTCTTGCTCGTTAAATTCAAAACTTTTCTTAAGCACAGAAAGGTAAACACTTTCTTTAGCAAATTCCACGTCAGGAAACTCTTTGAAACTTGGTTTTAATTGACAGATTACTTCTGACTGAATATCTTTTAAAATCAGCATTTCAGTAATTAGAGAACAAATTTTCTTCTCTGTTGGCTCCAAGCCTTTTTGCACCCATGCACCATCAGATAGATTTAATAACTCCCTATTGATAAAATCAAATGCCAAATCATGATATGAATTTTTGATATGCTCATTTAACTCAGACAAAATTTCTCTGTGGCTAAGTGCGTATTTAACTGTTGCTTGAAATCGAACATCTAAAACAATATCAATGGTACAAAAACCATCATAAAGCTTTACTTGCTCATTACTTTGCCACTCTTCAACAGTTAAAGGATAAATAGTATGATAAAAACGTTTTACAAAATTCTCAGGTCGTAAAAAAAGCTTAGTGTAAGGACCAAATTTACTATGTACAACCTGACGATCTACTTCAAAACCAGCATCCCAGTATTCATCATCAGCAGCCTGATGTTCTGAAGATAAAGACATTAACCAACTATCAATTTCTGTTTTAGAATTATGCATCTGACTGAACCTGCTCTGTATTTAATGCAGCTATTTTTAACTGATTAATTTTTTCAGACATTTTCTCCGCAATTAAAGGATATAGATTAGGGGAAAACTCAACGGTTCTATGATCAATTTTTCGCAAAAAACCTCGGTTTAACAATAAGCCAACGGCAAACATCCTCGACCAATCTGAATATCGCCTGGCTTTTTCTAATTCTGTTTTTTCAATCACCATTTGTAACTCATCATTCTCATTAATAGTGAAATCGGTAAACTGTCTTAAGCATTCAAAAACCAACTGTTCTTCTTCTGATGTTAAAGGCCCTGGTGCAGTAAATTCCAAACGATAAGATAATAAAACAGTAAAAAAGTCGACCATTGCCGCACAAATAAAAGCAAATATAGAAAATCCTTTCCACATTGAAACAGATGGGTTTACATCTTCAGTATATTGCTTATATGTCATTAATAAAGGTGCTTCGGGTAGTCCCATACCAATTGCACTAGATAGTTGACCTACTTGTAATTGCACATCTTGGTAAAAACTTAATACTTGCGAATAAGAGGCTTCAAGGTCCTTAGCTATATCTAAGTCACTCAAACTACCTTGTAATTTTTGAACTTTTTTATCTAATTTAATAAATTCAGCATCTAACGCTTCTTGCTTTGCTTTTTTTGTTTGATAAATTTGGTTGTAATGCTTCCAAAAAGGTCCCTCACCTACTTGATTTCTATATCCAGCAACAATCAATGGATGAGTACCAAAATAAGCCTGTGATACTTCAGTAGAAGCCAACTTAAGCTCTGCATGCTGTTGTTTTAAAATATTTGACTTTACTTCTAAAACCTCACTCACATAAGACTTGATATCCTGACGTATTAAATTAAGCCGATTAATATGAATAGTATCTTTTTGTGATATTTCATAAAATTTAAAATAAGAAAATGAAATAGAAGCCATTAATGCAATAAGCAATGACAATACCACTGAAGCATATCGTATGCGATTAGCTTTCCAATGTATCCCAGCCATTTCTAGAGAACAAATAACCACAATTGATTGAATAGCGACAGTTATAACTAAAGCAATCCAAGGGGTAATAAAATGCGACAAGCCATAATAAGTTGTAAAGCCAGAAGCTACACTTAACATTAAAACAATGGGTATTGTCCATATTCTAAGCATCCCTACAAACAAGGTCTGAATAGTATTGATTAAATAACCTACGCCAGCAGATTTTGTGCCTGTATTTTTATTATTATTTGACATATTTACACTACATTAATCGCTAAAAATTAACTCTCTCGCTCATCATTTATATACACTGTTTCGCTCAATAACAAACCATCCTGATCCCAGATAGTAACGACCCCTTCCCTTTTCCCGTTAATAAACTTTCCTTCAACTTTTTTCTGACCATTTGCATGCCAGTCGACCCATAATCCGTGTTTAATACCATTTTTGTAGTATTTTTCTATGATTTGTTGCCCACAATCATTCCACCAAGTCCATAAAGCTTCTTGCTTACCTATACTATAAAGACCTTCACTCTCTTTACGGCCATTTAAATGCCATGCAGAATAAAGCCCTTCAGCCAAACCATCTTTATAATGAACCTCTTTTTCTACCTGACCATTTGCATAGCGTGAAATAAATTTGCCAGTAAAAGGTTGATCCTGGCTTGGTTCATAATGACAGCCTTCTCGCTCAACCAATCTATTAACCACCTTATTCACAACTTCTTTCCCGCATTCTGGGCAGAAATTAACTTCACCAATTTCTGGTAATTTTGTACCACAATTATGACAAAACATTTATTAACTCTCCTTTGACTCTAGATCAAAAACCATCTCGCCAGTATTATAGTTTCCTTGCCATTTTTTCTTACCTGTTGCTTCCCAGGCAATCCAAAACCCCTCTTGCACCCCATTTTTCCATTGTCCTTTAGAATACATTTGGCCATTTTCATACCACATAGTCTCGCAACCATTCTTTTTACCTTGAGTATAAACAACCTCACCTTCTTTTTGCCCATTAGGGTACCAAGTTACCCAAACTCCATGTAAAGCACCTTTAGACCAAGTTACCTCACTTTTCTTTTGACCATTTTCAAACCATTCAATTTCTAAACCATCAAATACATTATTTACATATCTGACTTCTTGAGCCCTACTACCGTCTTCATACCAATAACGCCATGTACCATGCCCTAAACCTTGGTTAAAAGTCTCTTCATTCTTTTTCTGCCCATTACAATAGTAACTTACTCCAGACCCACTATAAGGTTTACCTTCATGACATATAACATTGTTTATTCTTTGTAACTTATTGAAATCTACAATCTTTACAAAAACTTTATTTCCACATTCTGTACAAAAATTTGCACTGGCAAGCAATTGACATCCACATTTGCAACAAAACATTTCAATTCCTTCTACATATTCAAGGTATGTACCAGTATAATTCAACACTTTAATGATGGAAACTAAAAAGAGGATAAGATATTGCCAAAAGCGAGTGATTTAAAACAAGGGTCTGCAATAGAAATTAACGGCGAACCTTATGCAGTCAAAAAAATTGAGGTAAGAAACCCGACTTCTCGTGGTGCATCAACCTTATATAAGATTCGTTTTGCTCATATGAAAACCAAGCAAAAGCTTGATGAAAGCTATAAAGGTGATGATTTTCTTAAAGAGGCTGACTGTTCTAAATTAATGGTTCAATATTCTTATCAAGACGGTGAAAGTTATACTTTTATGAACCTTGAAACCTATGAACAATATACCTTAAACGCTGAAGATATCGAGGGACAAACTCAATACCTTACTGAAGGTTTAGAAGGTATTCTTATCTTATTATTAGATGACGCACCTTTAGGCATTGAACTACCCACCACCGTTAGTCTAGAAATTGTTGAAACACCACCCGCAATGAAAGGCGCAAGTGCCACCAACAGAACAAAACCTGCACAACTGACAACAGGACTTGAAGTTCAAGTACCAGAATATATAGAAACAGGTGAAACCATTAAAGTAAATACGGATACTGGCAAATACATGTCCAGAGCATAGGCTTTACTTTAACCTTATTAGATATTTACCTATATGTCACAAAACATTTTAAACATACACCACTCTAGCGTTATTGTTAAAAACACTCAGGAATCACTAAAGTTTTATTGTGGTGTTTTAGGCTTAAACCAGCTTGATAGACCTAACTTTCCCTACGATGGCGCTTGGTTAGAAGTCGGCTCGCAACAAGTTCACTTACTAGAATTACCTAATCCAGATGCTACAACAGGCCGTCCAGACCATGGAGGTAAAGACCGCCACATTGCTTTTCATGTATTTAACCTTGACTTAATCAAACAGTCTCTGGATAAAGCAGAAGTAAATTACACGGTAAGTGCATCAGGCCGTAAAGCTTTGTTTTGTCGTGATCTTGATGGAAATGCTTTAGAATTCATTGAAAAAACAGATTAAAGCTGTGTTCAATTTGTAGTTTTAGCCAAAATATTAGGCTATATCACCGTTAAGTGTGGATTTTGTTAGCTCTTAAGCCCTCTCCTGCTGGAGAGGGTTTGGGCGAGGAGAAAACAAACAGTATGTAATTCAAATTTTATTTTATCTCTTGATTTATAAGAAAACATTAAAGAAGAAGAGAATTATTTAAATTTCTCCTCACCCCTCCCTCTCCATCAGGAGAGGCTTTTAAGAGCGACTTCACTTTTTCAACACTTAACGGTGACATAGCCAAAATATTATCATGAGTAATATTTTGGGGCGCAGGTTTTAACCTGCATTTTGTAGCTCAATAGCAGGCTAAAGCCAGCGCCCAAAGATTTATAAACTACCGTATTTAAGGCCATATCGCCATGACCCAGCCTCTTTTAGCAACTGACTACTCAGTTGTTTTGACTAATACAAAACACACAGAGCTTCAGTTAATAGGTGACTGGGTTTTAGCTAATCGTTTGCCCAGCTTAAATAACATTCTAGAAAAACTATTCACTCAACCCAAGCTAGAACAAGTTTTCATCAATTGTGATTCACTTGGAAAGTGGGATAGTCGCTTAGTTTCTTTTATTTTATTATTATCAGAACAGCTAACTGTCAAGAACATATCTTTAGAAACATCTTCTTTACCTTCTGGTGTACAAAGCCTTATAACACTTGCCACAGCTGTTCCTATAAGAAAAGATGCACTAAAAAAACAATATAAGCCGTCATTTATTGAACAAATTGGACATAAAGTAATCGATTCAAAGACTGAAACCACAAAATTCATTACCTTTATCGGTGAGGTATGGCTAAGTTTTATTAGATTTTTTCGTGGAAAAGCACGATTTAGAAAACAAGATTTCTGGTTAATCGTTCAAGAGTGTGGCCCTGAAGCATTACCCATCATTACCTTAATCAGTTTATTAATGGGGTTGATTTTAGCCTTTATGGGCGCTATTCAATTGCGCTTATTTGGTGCAGATATCTATGTAGCAAATCTTGTTGCCATAGGTATGTCACGTGAAATGGGCGCCATGATGACTGCAATCATTATGGCTGGCCGTACAGGCGCAGCTTTTGCAGCAAAACTGGGTACCATGCAAGTTAATGAAGAAATTGATGCCTTTAAAACTATGGGTATTGCAGCAATAGACTTTTTAGTGCTCCCAAGAATATTGGCACTAGTACTTATGATGCCCCTACTCACTCTCTATGCTAATGTTATTGGTATCTTCGGAGGACTTTGTGTTGCGCTTGGCATGATGGATATTTCTATTGTTGAGTATTATCTACAAACTCAGCAATCTATTACTTTAGTTGATTGGTCTACAGGTATATTTAAAAGCACTGTGTTTGGCTTATTAATTGGTGTTATTGGTTGTATGAGCGGCATTCAATGTGGCCGTAGCGCCTCAGCTGTTGGTGATGCAACGACCCAGGCCGTAGTTAGAAGCATCGTTATAATTATTGTTGTTGATGCTATATTCACTCTTTTATTTGAAAGTATGGGGATCTGATAAATGACAGATGAACCTCATATCATTGTTAATGACTTAACAATGGCCTACGGTGATTTTATTATCCAACAAGACCTCAACTTTACCGTTAATAAAGAAGATATATTTATTTTGATGGGCGGCAGTGGCTGCGGAAAAAGCACCCTACTTCGCCATTTGATTGGTTTAAAACAACCCGCTAAAGGCTCTGTTTATTACCAAGAGACCAACTTCTGGCAAACAAACTCACAACAGCGAAGTGAGCTAATGCAAAATAATGGTATTCTTTATCAAAGCGGGGCTTTATGGAGCTCCATGACATTAGCTGAAAATATCACCCTACCTTTGGCTGAATACACCCATTTAAGTAGTATAGAAATTAAAGAACTTGTTTCTCTAAAACTTGCATTAGTTGGTTTAGCTGGCTTTGAAGATTATTACCCTTCTGAAATTAGTGGCGGCATGCAAAAACGAGCAGGCTTAGCAAGAGCAATTGCCTTAGACCCAAAAATTCTTTTTTTTGATGAACCCTCTGCCGGCTTAGATCCAATCAGCGCCAAACTATTAGATGACTTAATTTTAGAATTACGTGATAGTCTTGGAGCAACAGTTATTATGGTTACTCACGAGCTTGCTAGTATTTTTGCAATTGGCAATAACTCAATATTTTTAGATGCTGATTCTAAAACAATGATTGCCAGTGGCCCACCTAATACTTTAGTTAAAGAATGTTCAGACCCTAGGATTCAGCAATTTCTTACCCGTGGACAAACTAGAAAGCATACTATTTAAGTTATGAATAATAAAACAAACCCAACAGTTATTGGCAGTTTTATACTCGGTGCCCTATTCCTACTTATTGGCAGCATCTTTGTCTTTAATAGTGAATCTTGGTTTACTAAAAATCATCAGTTTATTGTTGTTTTTACTGAATCTATTAATGGATTAAGCGTCGGTGCTCCTATCAAACTGTATGGCGTACAAATTGGACATGTTACCAGAATAAGTGTTGAACGAGACATAGAACAAAATAAAACCTTAATCCCCGTCGTGTTTGAAGTTGATCATGAAAAAATCGCCCATTATATTGATACCAGTGAAAGAAACTGGAGCCTTGTCGAAGTAGATAAATTGATTAATTCAGGCCTACGCATGCAATTGCAATTAGGCAGCCTGGTTACTGGGCAATTATTTATTGAAGCTTTATTTTTGCCTGATACCACTATAAAACTATATGGACGCAACACTGAATTTAAAGAACTCCCTTCAGTCCCATCAAACAGTGCCGAAATCCAAAAAGCCCTTAGACAAGTTTTAGAAGGCACTAAAAGCATTGATATGGCTGAACTACTAACCAATCTACAAAAGACTATCGCTAATATTGAACAAATAACAGGATCCCAACAAACCAAACAGACCTTAACAGCAGTTAATGGCAGTATGGTTAATATGCAGCATATTCTTAAAACTATAAAACAAGATGTAGGGCCACTGAGTAAAAATCTAAATAAAACTATTACCGATGCAGACAAGCTATTAATAACTTTAGATAGCAATATCGAACCACTTCTACAAGACAGCAAAATTATTGTTTCTACTGGGAAAGACACATTGCAGGTAATAAATTCTACGCTTACCGATGTTCAAGCATTAGTCGATGATAACTCCCCTATTAAGCACGGTTTACAATCAGCTTTAGAGCAAATAACACGCGCGGCAAGGTCTGCAAAAAATATAATGAATTATCTTGAACGCCAACCAGATGCATTATTTTTTGGTAAAGACCCAGATAATGAGAAGGAATAGAAATGAAGTTTAAAAAAACACATTTATTAATAAGCTTTTTTTTCTTTGCTATCGCTTGTAGCTCAACCGTAAAAACTAGTTTTTATCAGTTACAAACTATAGAAACTGCTGAAATATATCACAATAAATTACAGTCTAAAGAAATTAGAATTCAACTTAATCAGATTAAATTTCCAGAGTATTTAGATCACCCTCAAATAGTTATCAGAAAAAACGACTATAAATTACAATTGAGTGAAAATCACCACTGGGCAGAGCCTTTAGAAAATGAATTTAGCCGTATTTTTATTGCTAATTTTAATAGACGAATAGCACCAAATCATATTTTAGGTTATTCAGAACTTAAGAATATTAAAGCTAACATTCAATTATCAATAGAGGTATTGCAATTAGATGTTGATGACAATAAGCAAGCAGTTCTGGCAGTAAGATGGGGGTTATTGACAGGTAAAAACATTCAATGGTTTAGTAAGAAATTCAATGTTCCAGTAGAAGATAACAGCTATGAATCGAAGGTCGAAGCACAAAGCCAACTTATTGCATTATTGAGCGATTATATTATTAAAAACATGACCCTATAAAAACCATAGGTTTATAAATATCCTTATCGGTAGGAGGGGCCTCTGGCCGCGACAGGAACAAGATCAAAAACCCTTCGCGGCCAAAGGCCCCTCCTACGTATATTGCTGTGACTGCTCAAATATAACTTAACGTCTCCAGCGCTGAGAAATATAATCGGTCGCATCTTCAATATTTAAATCGCGAGTTCCACCACCAGTCCGCAAAAAGAACTTGGCATCTTTATTCTGCTTAAAAAAGACAGGATGTGCGGATGGATTAACAATTAACCTACAAACATATTGCTCATCAACAAAATGAAACATAATATGAACATACTGGCAAAAACGAGCACCCAAGCTTGTTGCAATAGTCGTCATCATTAACTGTTCGTAACCATCACTATCTTTCCTTCGTAATGTTTTAAAGTCCTTTTCTAAACCTAAAATATCACCATTATCAGCCACACCAATTAACAATGTGCCACCTGAGTAACTATTTAAAAAACCAGCAAGTGTTTTAATAACAGCTGTTTCAATATTTTTATTGGTACATTCTTGTTGATAATCCCAGCGAAAAGATGATTTAAACTCAAGTAACGGGCCTTCTCCTTGCTTAATTGATCCTTTTAAATCACGCTGTAATTCTGCAGTAAGCTGTTGTATTTGTGCCAGTTTATTGTGTAATTTCCCATAAACCCAAGCTAAAATAATACCAAAAACGATCCCAACTTTAGCAATAAACCAAGTTTTTACAGGCTTATTGCCTTGTAATGACTCTATAAAACGCTCCGAGATATAATTGAAAGCAGATATATTATCCACACCGTGTTCATGAAAATAAACAAAGTCATATAAAGGATAAAAAATAAGCACTCCTACAACACCACCAATTAAAGCAGCTGAGAGGTACATCTTTAAATGCATTTTCAATAGACGGAACAACAAGATGATATATCTTTTCATAAAATATTACATGGTTACTAATTAACCACAGGTTAAAAGAGAATAATAAAATATAGCCTTGATGTAGTGAAACGCAATCAAGGGAAATATCAGCTAAACCTTGATTCCACTCGGCTTCATCAAGACTACAAAAGCTTAACTTAATAATATTGCATTTTACCGATAAAAATGCAGATTAAAACCCGCACCCCAATTAATTGATATGTCAAGTTGCTTGCTGATCTAACAGGCTTTGTAAGGCATCTTTATTTAAAAATTTATTATCTACTTTTAAATAAGCCACACTTTCTTCAAAGTGCAACGTTACTTCTTCAATCCCTACGATTTCAAGTAACTCAGTTACAAACTGATCACCTTGCTCATCACTTATATTATCCAGTGAAATAAGCATATTAGCTAAATATTTAGGGGGGTTCATAAATAAAGCCACCAGAACCCAAGAACCAGCAGCAATTGCAGAGAATAAGAAAACCGTTTCTACACCCATCTCACCATAAAGCCAGCCACCTGCAGCTCCGCCTATAAAAGCACCCATAAATTGAGAGCTTGAATAAGCCCCCATAGCTGTACCTTTTAAATCACCGGGGGCTGTTTTAGAAATTAATGACGGTAGCGTTGCTTCAAGTAGATTAAACCCGCAAAAGAACAGCCATAAAAAGCCAATAATACCGATTAGATTATTAAAGAATATAAAGAGTCCAATATTGGCAAGCATTAAGGTTATTATTGCGCCAATAAAAATTATTTTCATTTGACGCTTTTTTTCAGCAATAATAACAAAAGGTACAATTACTGCCATTGATGTAACTAATATCGGCAAATAAACCATCCAGTGATCTTGAGGTACTAATCCTGCATCCCTAATCAATAAAGGTAAAACTACAAAGCTTGCTGTTAAACAAAGATGTAAAACAAAAATACCATAATCTAGTCTTAATAAATCAGGATTTTTCAATACATTAAAAAACTGACTTGGCACCAGTTCAGCATCACAATGAACAATTGATTTTTTTGGGCTTGGGACAATAAATAAAACTACAAAAATGGCTAGAATAGATAAAATACCAGTTAGCCAAAAGATACCAGAAATTCCTACATAAGCTGCCAGAATAGGCCCTAAGGTTATAGCCACACCAAAAGAAACCCCAATACTTGCACCAATAGTTGCCATAGCCTTAGTGCGATGAACTTCTTGAGTTAAATCAGCAACCAAAGCCATAATAGCTGCTGCTATTGCTCCACTACCCTGTATAGCACGCCCTAATAACACACCATAAATTGTTGTAGAAACAGCGGCAACAATACTGCCTGCTGAAAATAAAATAAGTCCAATAATAATAATTTTCTTGCGACCAAAACGATCCGACAATAATCCAAAGGGAATTTGTAAAATAGCTTGTGTTAATCCATACACACTAATTGCCAAGCCAATCAATACCGGTGTTGCACCTTCCATTTGCTCAGCAAATAATGACAACACAGGTAAAATCATAAACAAACCCAGCATTCGTAAGGCATAAATACTGGATAATGACAGAGTCGCTCGCTTTTCTAATGCTGTCATTGGGCTGGTAATGTCTTGTATCTGTGTCAAAACTTAACTCTCCTAGAGATTCCGTAAATTATATTAACAACGCGCGTTGCTATTGTGGGATAAAAGCACGTATATTATCAGGTTCTTTAACCTTCAGGAATTCTATCTCGTGGACAAAATCAGTATTAGAGGTGCCAGAACCCATAACCTCAAAAATATAGACATCGATTTACCAAGAGATTCCTTGATTGTTATCACTGGACTTTCAGGTTCAGGGAAATCTTCTTTAGCCTTTGACACCATATATGCAGAAGGCCAGAGACGATATGTAGAATCCTTATCAGCTTATGCCAGACAGTTTTTGTCGATGATGGAAAAGCCTGATGTTGATCATATTGAAGGCTTGTCTCCAGCCATTTCTATTGAACAAAAATCAACTTCGCACAACCCTCGCTCTACTGTCGGTACGATTACCGAAATATATGATTATTTAAGATTACTCTATGCCCGTGCTGGTATTCCACGCTGCCCTGAGCATCATAGCTCTTTAGAAGCACAAACAATTAGCCAAATGGTTGATCAGGTTTTATCTCAGCCAGAAGGCGAACGTTGGATGCTACTTGCGCCCATTGTTAATGATCGCAAGGGCGAACATATCTTATTAATGGAAGATTTGCGCGCCCAAGGTTTTATTCGTGCCAGAGTTGATGGTGAAATTTTTGATTTGGATGAGCCACCCGAACTAGATTTAAAAAAGAAACATACTATTGAAGCAATTGTTGATCGCTTTAAAATTCGTGACGATATAAGTTTACGCCTATCAGAATCATTTGAAACAGCATTAAGACTGGCCGATGGTATCGCTATTGCAGTCAATATGGATAACGATAAAAAAATATTGTTTTCTGAGCGCTACGCCTGTCCAGAATGTGGATACAGTATTACCGAATTAGAACCGCGCATTTTCTCCTTTAATAACCCCAAAGGTGCATGTCCTAGCTGTGATGGCTTAGGTGTTAAACAAGACTTTGACCCTAAACTAGTCGTACATAATGCAGATATAAGCCTATCGGGTGGCGCTGTCCGTGGTTGGGATAGACGAAATGCTTATTACTATCAAATAATCTGCTCATTAGCAGAACATTATAATTTTGATACTGAAGCACCTTTTTCTGAAATTCCTGCGGATATTCAGAAAATTATTCTCTATGGTAGTGGCAGAACAAAAATAAATTTCCAATACACATCAGGTGCAGGAAAGAAACAAACGAAAAGCCACCCTTTTGAAGGCATTATTGCCAATATGGAACGCCGTTACCATGAAACAGAATCACAAATGGTAAGAGATGAGTTATCAAAATACCTCTCTAAAAATACCTGTGATCAATGTCATGGTGCTCGATTAAACACAGCAGCACGCCATGTTTTTATTAGTGAACAACCTTTACATGAACTAACAAGCCTCCCCATACAACAAGCCTTAGAATTTTTTAATAATCTGCAACTTCCTGGTCATAGAGGAGAAATTGCAGAAAAAATCAACAAAGAAATTCAGGATAGATTAGAGTTTTTAGTTAATGTAGGTCTAAATTATCTAACCTTAGATAGAAGTGCCGATACTTTATCAGGTGGTGAAGCACAGCGTATTCGTCTAGCCAGCCAAATAGGCGCAGGTTTAGTGGGGGTTATGTATGTCTTAGATGAGCCTTCAATTGGTCTACATCAACGTGATAACCAACGCTTACTAAATACTTTATTTCACTTACGTGATTTAGGTAATACCGTTATAGTTGTCGAACATGATGAAGATGCCATTATGGCTGCTCAACATGTAGTAGATATTGGCCCTGGCGCTGGTATTCATGGCGGTGAAATTGTTGCGACAGGCACACCTGAAGACATTAAAAACAACCCAAATTCATTAACGGGGCAATACTTATCTGGACAACAGGCGATTGAAATACCAGAATCATTAACGCCTATAAATAAAAACAAAGTTATTACCTTACATAATGCCCGAGGCAATAATTTACAAAATGTAACTATTTCCTTTCCTATAGGGGTTATGACCTGTGTTACTGGTGTTTCTGGCTCAGGTAAATCTACCTTAATTAATGACACGCTTTATCGTTATGCCGCAGTCCATATTAATAAAGCCAGTTGTACCCCAGCACCTTGTGATGATATCACTGGTTTAGATCAAGTCGATAAAGTCGTTGATATAGACCAAAGCCCAATTGGCAGAACTCCACGTTCTAATCCTGCAACCTACACAGGTATATTTACTCCAGTTCGCGAACTATTTGCAGCCACTCACGAAGCGCGTTCTCGTGGTTATACACCAGGACGATTTAGCTTTAATGTTAAAGGTGGCAGATGTGAAGCTTGTAAAGGTGATGGAGTAATTAAGGTTGAAATGCATTTTCTACCCGATATTTTTGTACCTTGCGATACCTGTAATGGCAAACGCTATAATCGAGAAACCTTAGATATTCGCTATAAAGGCAAAACAATTAACGAAGTTCTAGAAATGACGGTTGAAACTGCTGCAGAGTTTTTTAGTCCTGTTCCTGTATTAGCAAAAAAACTGCACACTTTAATTGATGTTGGTTTAAGTTACATTACTTTAGGACAAAATGCAGTTACGCTTTCTGGCGGAGAGGCTCAACGGGTTAAATTAGCAAAAGAACTCTCTAAACGTGACACAGGAAAAACCTTATATATCTTAGACGAACCAACAACAGGCTTACATTTCCACGATATTAAACAGCTACTTACTGTATTACATAAATTACGTGATCATGGCAATACCGTCATTATTATCGAACATAACCTTGATGTAATAAAAACAGCAGACTGGATTATAGATATGGGGCCGGAAGGCGGTACAGGTGGCGGAACATTAGTTGCAGAAGGTACACCAAGTGATGTCGCTCAAAATAAAGCCTCATTTACAGGGCATTATTTACAACGGTATTTAAAATCTAAATAAAATATCATAGCTATTAATATCTGTAGGAGGGGCCTTTGGCCGCGAATGCTCTTGATCAGACGCGGCCAAAGGCCCCTCCTACCCTAAGATTAACTTCTCAAATGTCCATTTCCATAAACAACCCACTTATAACTTGTTAGCTCATCAGGACCAACAGGGCCACGAGCATGGAGTTTATCTGTACTAATTCCAATAACAGAACCCAAGCCATAATCTCCCCCACCCGATAATCGAGTTGAAGCATTAACTAAAACAGAGGCAGAATCAACCTGTTGCTCAAATTGTTGGGCTAACTTTAAACTCTGAGTAATAATGCCATCGGTATGGCCAGATCCATATTTATTAATATGTTCAATTGCTTGATCAATCCCATCAACTATTTTTATTGAAAGAACAGGCGCCAAGTATTCAGTATTCCAATCTTCTTCTGTAGCCAGCTTAATATCTTGTAATAGCTGTTGTGTTAGTTCACATCCCCGTAATTCAATCTTATTTGTATTAAATTCCTGTTGCAGCAAAGGAAGCACTTCTTCAGCACATTTTTTATCAATCAACAGTGTTTCCAATGCATTACAGACCTGAATACTTTGGCATTTAGAGTTAATAACAATTTCAACAGCCTGTGTAAAATCAGCATCCTCAGAAATATATTGGTGACAAATACCATCATAATGTTTGATAACAGGAATTCTAGTGCCTTTAGCAATACGCTCAATTAAGCCCTTCCCACCACGAGGAACCAAAACATCAACATACTCATCCATTTTAAGCAGTTCGCCCACCGCATCATGACCTGGCACACGAATTATCTGTATTGCATGTTGAGGAAGACCCGCATCAACAGCGCCTTTAATCATTGCATCCGCTAACAATGTGTTCGTTTGTAACGCTTCTGATCCACCTCGTAAAATAAGTGCATTACCACTTTTTATACAAACACCTGCCGCATCAGTTGTTACATTAGGGCGAGACTCATAAATAATACCAACAACCCCAAGAGGAACTGACTTCTTAAATACTTTTAAGCCAGCAGGATTGGTATGCCCTTCCAAAACCTTATTCAATGGATCGGGGCGTTGAGCAACATCCCTTAGCCTTGAGAGCATATAATTAAATACTTTGTCATTAATGGTTAAGCGCTTAACCATGGCAGTCGACTGCCCTTGTTGTCGTGCCTGCTCAATTTCTAGCGCATTAACTTCCAATACCTGCTGTTTTATTGATTCAAGTGAATCAGCCATATTTTCAAGAGCAATATTGCGATCAGCTTCGGAAGTCGATGCCAACTTATGTGCTGCAAAACTACTCTGTCTAGCAATATCGTGAACAGTATTGGTTTTCATATTATGGCTATGTTTAGTTAAAAATGATGAAGATTAGCAGTAATTGGAGTTTGAAGTCCAATGGTACGAAAACGTACGCTAAGAATCTACTTACGTGTCAACACTTTTCAGGGCACAAAATCAAGTACCACCCGCAGAGCACAGCAATTCTCGCTTAAACCAAAAAATTAACAAATTTAGCTAAAAACCCAACTCAATTCGAATACAAACCAGAAAACCTGAGGCAAACTGCTTTGGTTAATAACGCTGTACATTTATTACAGGCAGG